>Ga0351880_1062_pt1 | contig 31319 bp, 27 predicted proteins | sample BONcelFGM3001E13_FD_206766 | JGI IMG/M metagenome (GOLD analysis project Ga0351880, IMG submission 206766) | Enriched cells from coal bed in the Powder River Basin, Montana, United States - BONCAT cells FGM rep3 HSBNCT.FGM.300.1.E13 ...
TTGTAAATAGTTGCTGAAACACAAATCAACGACTGTCGGGATATCCACTTCACGCAATCCATAATCCTTGTAAGTGACTGTAACGCCTGTTTGTTTGTATAGGCTTTTTATGATATCCGGAAGCTTCTGCGCCTTTTGGCTGGCGGGTAAATTTATATTAAGGCGCGGGTCTAATATCTGAGCAACGACTGCAAAATCAGCTTCTGCATGCGGCAGCGTAAACTCAATGACCTGCGGTATACAGGCTGCGAGGGTCCCACCGTGCGGCCCGTCAGTTAAAGCGCTGACAGGCTGCCCGATCGCATGGGGCAGACAAAGGCCTGACTGCGTAAAAGCGTATCCTGCCAGCGTGCAGGACAACGCCATTTTTGATTTAGCAGTGATATTTGTGGAGTCATTGACCGAGGCCACGAAGCTTTCCGAAAAAAGCTGCATGGATTTTAACGCCAGCATGCGTGACCATTCGTTGGCGCCATTTGCAATAAAAGACTCAAAAGCATGTGCGAATGTATCGATCCCTGTCAACGCGGCGATGTGTTTCGGAACAGAAATCATCAACTCCGGATCCACAATGGATACCTTGGGATAGATGATCGGGTTGATGATCGCTGCTTTGAGCTTGAGTTCAGCGTTGTTAATGACTGAGATATGGGTGGCTTCAGTGCCTGTGCCTGCTGTTGTCGGCGCTGTGATAATAGGCAGGCATGGCGTTTCGGGCTTTAAGAATTTTTCGCCGTGCCTCACCGTATAATCCCAGCAACTGCCCCCGTGGGTGGAAACCAAAGCAATGGCCTTGCCCGTATCGATGGCGCTGCCGCCGCCGATGGCCATAACCAAATCGCATTTTTGCTTCACGCATAAGGCTGCGCCTTGGTCGATAACGGTATGGCGCGGGTTCGGCACCACATCGTAGAACTCATAATAGCCAAGGCCTATTTTTTTCAAGCCTTTTAATATTTGTGACGCGAGGTCGCTTCCCTTTAAAAAAGGATCAAAGACAGCGAACACTTTGCTGCCGAATTTTTTACATATTGCCGGCATTTGTTCTATTTTACCGGCGCCAAACATGATTTCTACAGGGAAATACATATTAAAACTAATCATGCCGAACACTCCTATCTGCTAGGCATATCATGAACCATGCTGCCTAAAGCACCTCGTTGATTTCCAGATGCTCATTATCTGGGCCGCGGAATAAAATCCATTTTGAACCATTGTGCCAGACCTTTGGAGCGTATGTGATCTCCTCTTCTTCGAATTGGACGCCCTTGTCTTCAAGCTGCTTTCTTACCGCTTCGATGTTTTTGACACGAATCGCGATATGATCGAACCAGCCGTCTGTTCTTATCTGTGGCTTTGGAAATTGAACGGCTTCAATACAAAAGGCCCCAAGAGTCAGAAAACAGATTTTGATCGCGCCGTCATCGCTGTTAAGGGAAGTCTCGTGTGCATTTTCAAAACCTAAGATCTCCATATAGAATTTTTTTGTTTTTTCGATATCGGTGATGAACAAGCCGATATGCGCCAAACCAGCCATAGATCCTTTGCCGTTCTTATATGCGCTCATAATATCAAAGACCTCACCTTTCCCGCTTTTTCCGGTATAGTTTGCTTTATATCAGGCTGCCGCCAGCCTTATAGAGCTTCCCGATCTCATCAGCTGTCACTATGGCTGCGAGCATTTCTTCTTTTGTGACTTCAAACGGCTCTACTTTGCTTGTTTGTCCCGGCGCGCTTGCGACTTCGACAACTTTATCAAGCTCTGCTTGTGTAATATCTGCCAGATTCATGTCTTCGAATGTTACCGGCAAACCGATGCTCAGGCAAAATTTAACGGCTTCGTCAATTTCTTTTTTGGGCCTGTTCTCAAGAACCAGCATGACGATCGTCCCAAAAGCAACATATTCCCCGTGATACATGTGCTCTCTTCCCTGAAGTTCTGAAAAACCGCAGTATACTGCGTGGGCAGTTGCAACACCGTTGCTCTCAAAGCCGATACCGCTCAGCAAACTGTTGACCTCGACAATATTCTCAAAAGCTTTCGTGACCAGCTTCTTTTCAGCGGAAAGCTTTGCCTGCAGGCCGTTCTCCAGCAATATTTCATAGCACAGTTTTGCCAGCCCGTATGAGGCGTTAGTGGCCTTGATATTGGAAGCGCCTTCAAACATCCCGGCAGTGCCGACGCTGATAAAATTGTCCCGGTAAGCTTCCACGCATGTCCGCGCCTCGATATATGTAGCGAGCGCATCGCCCATGCCTGCCACCAGCAGGCGCGTTGGCGCATGCACGATAATATTTGTATCAAGTATCACGATTTCAGGGCTTCTGTGGTAGAAAATCACGTCTTCAAAAGTGCCTTCATCTGAATAGATCACGGACAATGAACTGGTCGGCGCGTCATTCGAAGCAATGGTGGGGATGATCACTATAGGCAGGTTCGCAAAAAACGCGGCGCCTTTTGCTGTATCTATGACTTTGCCGCCGCCTATGCCTATGACAGCATCGATTTTTGTTTCTTTGTTGTTTATTACGTCAACGATCCTGAAAATTTCTTTGCGTGTGCATTCGCCTTTAAAGATCTCAAACTCCAATGTGCACTCTGTATTTTTCAAAGCGTCTTCCATCGTCTGCTTGATAGCAGAGCTTCTTCCCTGACTTGTAACAACCAAAAACCTCTTGCCCATATTAACGATATAACGGTGCAGTTTCTCGATTTCTTTATAGCCCTGAATATAACGCCCGGGCGATGCAAATATCTTCGTCATGGTTCTGCTCCCCTTTTTTATTAAATTTTTATTAACAGAATGTGATTGTCAGTATTATTCTAGTTACAAATCTATGATAACATGATATAATATTGTTTGCAATAATAATTTATTCTATGAAATAAATTTATTATGAAATTTTATTTTACTGCGAGGCGATCATGATGCGTAATCAATTATACGATGAAGACAGTGTATTGGTTCATATTTATAAGGAATTGTCCTACCTTAATCCGGCTTTGCGGCGTATCGCAGAATACATATTAGATCACACCGAAGAATGTAAAACGATCACGATCAAAGAGCTTTCGGTTGCCTGCAATGTCGCTGAATCAACTATCACGCGTTTTGTAAGAGATCTTGGTTTCAAGAATTTTCAAACGCTCAAAATCAAGCTTACTGAAGCCCTGATGCAGCTTGACAACTCAACAAAAAAAGAAGAACCTCATATTTTCGGAAATATTTCACACGACGATTCAATCGAAAAGATCATAGACAAGATCATCTACAGAAATGCAGAGGTTATTAAAGATACAAGCCGAAGGCTTAAGATCAATGAGCTTATAAAAGCAGTGGATGCCATCAGAGCAGCCGATACAATCATTTTTTGCTGCATGGGTTCCTCCTGTACGGCAGCGGAGAGCTCTGTCATCAGATTTACGCGATCAGGAAAAAAATGCATATTATTTCGTGATGAAAGCCTGCAATTGATCACGGCTTCCATTGTCAAACCCAATGATGTTGTTATCGGCATCAGCGACTCGGGTCAGACGATGACGGTGGTGAACTCTTTAAAATACGCAAAGGCAAACGGGGCTTGCACAATTGGGATTACCGCGTTTGAGAATTCCCCGCTTGTCAAGTATTCAGACATTGCGTTATTCAGCCCTCAGCGGTCTTCCGCGTTTGATTCCGGGCTTAATTTTGAGTCAACAGAGTCAAAAACCGCCCAGGTGTTTATTATGGATATCATATATGCATATTATGCTGTTTGCACCTTCGATGACACACTCAAATATTTGGACAATTCGTTTATGGCCATACGTGAAACAAGAAAAAATAACTAAAAACGTGTGCCTAAATTCACTTCATATGAGTATCCAATTATGATGCTGTGATGAGCAGGAAAAATTCTCCTCAGTCTATTTTGCCTCGCTGTTCATTTTTTGCTCCTATCTATGATAGGGTTAGCTTGAATTTTTTTTCTGGTCATGATCCTCTGGTTTATTGTGATTACATTTGGTCTTGGTTGACTTGGCGGTATACACAATCCTGCATGATAGTTTGCCAAAGCGCCTGATAATAAACGCAAAATGTCGGCAACTTGGCGTTGAGATCTCACTGATAATTATTTTTTTCGTTAACTTCAAACGTTTAACATACTGATGACGTTTCCTCCTTTTTCCTTAGATTGATACATCATTTCATCAGCCTTTTTCAAGAGCATTTTGAAATCAGTTTTTCTGTTTAGTTGCTTATATGCAATTCCAATACTTACTGAAATTTGTTCTTCCAAGCCTTCAATCTTTATTTCATTCACCTTCTCCTGTATTTTTTTCGCGATGAATTCAACCTGGTCAAATTCCCTGTTAACCAGTATAATGGTGAATTCATCGCCGCCATATCTGAATGACTGGCCGTTACCTTCTAATACGGATTTAATGACATCGGAAATGCTCACAATGATATCATCGCCCTTAAGGTGCCCATATCTGTCGTTAAGACCTTTAAAACCATCAACATCCAACATGAGAGCTGCAACGGTTATATTGTCTTCCATTGCAAGCTCGCCATATCTTTTTTGCTGTTCTTTGAGCATGCTTCGGTTGTAAAGCCCCGTAATTTCGTCATGATAGACGCGTGACTTCAAACTATCCATTGCAGACTCGATCACAAAAACCTTCCTGTAAACATTGAACATGCCAAAAATCAAGACAAGTATCAACAGACAGAACAGCATGAGAAAAAATATTCTGTGCGTCAGAAGCTGAACATATTCGTCCACAAAAATATCCGTTCCCAGCATGCCGATATAGTCGCCCTCTGTGGAATAGACGGGAGTAAAGCCGCTGATATAGGTGCCCCATTCATCTTTGTAAAATACATAATCAGCTTCTTTTTTTTCATAGATGGACTGTATGCTGTCATCTAAATATGTGTACCTGTCCTTATCTGTATATCCCTGGTAATCCGTGTCTTCCAGCCGCGTTCCATTATCAACCACAGCATCAATAAGGTAAATTGTATTGAGGTCAGTTCCTCTGGGCAACCCGTAATATTCTTCTTCTCCCTGATCAACAGAGTACTTAATTTGACTCGCATCCAAATGATGCAGTAAGTACACATACTTGACTCCCGAAGACCGCATGAATTTTCGGACATAACTTTCAAAAGAAATATTGGTATCATCTTCGAGCAGCTCATCAAATTCCAGCCCCATCAAACGGTCGACCTCAGCATTGCAAAGAAGCAGTTTATCAGATGTAACCAAACTGAAGCTCATCGCCCGCCTGCCAATGGAATCAAAATAGTCGTGCCGCATCGAGTCAATTGAATAGACCAGCAATATGGCCATTACGCATAAGATGAGTAATAGGAAAAAATAAATTCTTTTTCTGTTTCTGCTTTTCATTTGTTTACGACTCAAGTGCATTATTTATACTGGGGTCATAATTATATATGTCATATATATCGTTCATTTTCTAAACAAGTTTAATTTTTTCAAGGAATACTCTCAAGGTCATAAAGCTAAAAAAAGCTCCAACCCAAAAACCTTGTCGCAAGCCTGATATGTTGCTATAATGGAGTGCGATATATCAAAAGGAGATAAATAAACTTGAAACAGCTGACAAGCAAAGAGCTCCGGCAGCTCTACCTTGACTTTTTTGCATCCAAAGGCCACGCGGTCATCCCGTCTGCATCGCTTATACCCGAGAACGACCCGACGGTGCTTTTCACGACGGCAGGCATGCACCCGCTTGTGCCGTATCTGCTCGGCGCGAAACACCCCGAAGGCAAACGGCTCGCGAACGCACAAAAATGCGTACGCACGGGAGACATCGACGAGGTGGGGGACGCCTCGCACTGCACGTTCTTTGAAATGCTCGGCAACTGGTCTTTGGGAGACTATTTTAAGCAGGAAGCGATCGCGTACAGCTTTGAGTTTTTAACGTCAAAGGAATGGCTCGGCCTTGATAAGGACAAGCTTTATTTCACATGCTTTGCGGGTGACGAAGATGCGCCGAAAGACACCGAGTCGGCCGAGATTTGGAAAAGCCACGGTGTGGACGAAAGCCATATCTTTTTCCTTGGGAAAAAGCACAACTGGTGGGGCCCCGCCGGTCAAACTGGCCCCTGCGGCCCGGATACCGAAATGTTTATCGATACCGGCCTGCCAGCGTGCGGTGAGGATTGCAGCCCCGCCTGCTCATGCGGCAAATATTTAGAGATCTGGAACGACGTGTTCATGCAATATAACAAGACTGCCGACGGCAAGTACGTACCGCTGTCGCAGAAAAACGTCGATACCGGCATGGGGCTTGACAGAACGGTCACCATAATGCAAGGCAAAGCCTCGGTGTATGATACGGATATATTCAGCCCAGTCATTCAAAAAATAGCGGCGCTTTCGGGAAAAGAGTACACGGAAGACCCCGACACCACACGCAGTTTCCGCATCATCGCGGACCATGTACGCTGCGCGGCGTTCATACTCGGCGACGAAAAAGGCGTCACGCCGTCTAACGTCGACCAGGGCTACGTGCTGCGCAGGCTGATACGCCGCGCTGTCAGGTACGCGCTGCGGCTTGGCATCGATAAGATGTCGCTTGCGTCCATCGCACAGGTGGTGATCGACAATTACAAAGACGCGTACCCCGAGCTTGAGCGCAACCAAAAGCGTATCATCAACGAGCTGAACTTAGAGGAGGAACGCTTCTCGCGCACCATCACACAGGGCTTAAAAGAGTTCGAGAAGCTCAAAGTGCGGCTGGAGGGCAAGATCATCCCGGGCAAAGACGCTTTTAGGCTTTACGATACGTTTGGTTTCCCGCTCGAATTCACGCTCGAGCTTGCGCATGAGCAAGGGCTTGAGGTGGATACCAAAGGCTTTGAAGAAGCGTTCGCGCGGCACCAGCAGATATCGGGCGCTGGCGCGGAGCAGCGCTTCAAAGGCGGCCTGGCGGACACGGGCGAAGCCACGGCGCGGCTGCACACCGCGACGCATCTGCTGCACGAGGCGCTGCGGCGCGTACTCGGAGAAGAGGTCGAGCAGCGCGGCAGCAACATCACCGCTGAGCGGCTGCGATTTGACTTTGCGTTCTCGCGCAAAGTGGAAAACGATGAGCTCAAAGAGGTGGAGCGGCTTGTCAACCAAGCCATAGAAGCGGATTATCCGGTGACCTGTGAGGAGATGAGCGTAAACGAAGCCAAAAACAAGGGCGCGATCGGCATTTTCGAATCCAAATACGACAATATCGTCAAGGTATACGCGGCGGGGGATTTCTCAAAAGAGATCTGCGGCGGGCCGCACGCGGACAGAACCGGAGCGCTCGGACGATTCACAATCCAGAAGGAACAGTCAAGCTCGGCAGGCGTGCGCCGCATCAAAGCTGTTCTGGCCAGCGAATAATAAACAAAAAGAAAGAGAGCTTTAACGGCTCTCTTTTTGTATGACATCATGTTCACCCGGCCTTATGGACACCGTCTTTGGACACAGTCTTTGCGATCTTGTCATGCGCGAGTGTCAGCATCAGCTTGATCCGGTTTAACTGGTTGACCTCGCTGGCGCCCGGGTCGTAATCTATCGCCACGATGTTGGCGTCGGGGAAACGTGCGCGTATAGGCTGGATCACGCCTTTGCCCACGATATGGTTCGGCAGGCACGCAAAAGGCTGCACACAGACGATGCCGTCTGCACCTTCTTCCAAAAGCTCCGCCATCTCACCTGTCAAAAACCAGCCTTCGCCCGACATATTGCCGATGGAAAGAAACTCAGAAGCAGCTTTTGCTTTTTGCTCGATGAAAGACGGCGCGATGAAACGCCTGCTCTGCGCCAGCGCCCTGCGCATGATCCTGCGTGATTTTTCGATGTAGCGGATAGTCAGGTTCCCGAAAAACGCATGGATCCTCGGGCGCCCGAGTTTTTCATATGAGAAATTGGTGTTGTACGCGCAGTAAAGAAGAAAATCGATAAGGTCAGGCACTTTGACCTCAGCGCCCTCGTCCTCGAGTACGCGCACGATCTGATTGTTTGCCGTCGGGTGGTATTTGACGAGTATTTCGCCCACCACGCCGATGACGGGCTTGCGCTTGCCGGAGACGGGGATGGCGTCAAAGGCCGCCACCATGTCGGTCACGATACGATTGAAACGGCGCACGCTGAAAACCTTGAGCGAAGAAAGCGCGGTGTTTTTCCATTTTTCGCACATGGCATCTGTCTCGCCCGTCTGCGTTTCATACGGGCGCGTGGCAAGGGTGAGCCTGTTAAGAAGATCTCCGAACACCATGCCGCGCATAGCCCGGCGCAGCAGGGGCAGCGTGATCTTAAAGCCGGGGTGTGATTCAAGGCCTGCCACATTGAGTGAAATAACGGGTATGTGTGCGTAGCCCGCGTCCGCAAGCGCCTTGCGTATAAACCCGATGTAGTTGCTGGCACGGCAGCCCCCGCCGGTCTGAGAGATGATACAGGCGAGTTTGCTTGTGTCGTATTTGCCTGATTTGACGGCCTCGATCAGCTGGCCTGTGACGAGTATAGAGGGATAGCACGCATCGTTATTAACGTATTTTAACCCTTCGTCCACGGCCGCTGTATCTACAGAGGGCAGCAGCTCAAAATGAAAACCTGAAGCCTCAAAAGCAGCGCGCACAAAGTCAAAATGAATGGGCGACATCTGCGGTGAGAGTATGGTAAATTCCTTTTTCATGAACTTTTCAAACACCACTTTTTTATACGCAAACGCTTTCTGTTTGACGGCTTCTTTGATGCCTTCAAGCAGATGTTTTTTCCTGCGTTCAGCAACAGCCGCGGCAAGAGACCGCAGCCTGATACGTATCGCGCCGGTGTTGCTGATCTCATCTATCTTGAGAAGCGTATAGATCTTCCCGTATGCCTTGAGGATATCCTGCGTCTGATCGGTCACCACTGCGTCAAGTCCGCAGCCGAACGAATTGAGCTGCACGAGCTCAAGCCCGTGCGTGCGCCCCGCAAGATGCGCAGCGGAAAAAATGCGCGTGTGGAACATCCATTGATCGAGCACACGCAGCGGGCGGTATTCGCCGAGGTGCGCGATGCTCTGCTCTGTCAATACGGCAAACCCGAGCGATGTGATGATGGATGAAATGCCGTGGTTAATCTCATTGTCTATGTGGTATGGACGTCCGCCAAGTATGATGGCCTGCAGCTCCCCGCGCCGCACCTTTGCCATGATAAGCTCTCCTTGATGCCGGATGTCGCTTTGGAAACACAATTTCTCCTGCCACGCTTGCCTTGCCGCATGCTTGATCTCTGCTGCCGGTATGTGCGGCAACTCTTCAATGAGCCTGCGCGTAAGCCCTTTAAGATTGTCCATGGGCAAAAATGGCATCAACAGATCAACACCGTTTTCTTTGAGCTCGCTCATGTTGTTTTTGATGTTTTCCGCATACGAAGTGACGATCGGGCAGTTAAAGTTGTTCGCAGCGCCCTGCTGCTCTTTCTTCTCGTACGGCACACATGGGAAAAATATGGTCTTTATGCCGCTGTCAATGAGCTTGCGCACAGCGCCGTGGGCAATTTTTGCGGGATAACAAAGCGATTCGGAGGGGATGCTTTCGATGCCTGCGTTATAGACAGCCCGTGATGAACGCGGAGACAGCACGACACGGTATTTGAGCGCTGTGAAAAAAGTGTGCCAGAACGGGTAATTTTCGTAGATCCCAAGAACACGGGGTATGCCGATCTCTCCGCGCGGGGCTGACGAAAAATCCAGCGGCTGGTAATCAAAAAGCCGCTTTTCAGTATAGGCGTATAAATCGGGCAGCTGTTTATTTTCTTCGCCGCTGCCGCTCCCGCGTTCGCAGCGGTTGCCGGAAATAAAGCGCCGCCCGTCGCCGAAGCTGTTGATGGTCAGCCTGCAGTTGTTCTCGCAGCGGCCGCAGCGCACATGTGACTGTGTGATCTTCATATCTTCGAGCGCGGTACGCGAAAGCATGGAGGAGACGCTGCCTTCCGGGCAGCGCGCCCTGGCGATCAGCGCGGCGCCGTATGCCCCCATAAGCCCCGCAATGGCCGGACGCACCACATCGCGCTCTAAAAGCAACTCGAATGCGCGCAGCACGGCGTCATTAAGAAACGTGCCGCCCTGAACGACAATCTTTTTCCCGAGTTCTTCGGTGTTTTTCAGCTTGATGACCTTGAAAAGTGCGTTTTTAACCACGGAGTATGAAAGCCCGGCGGCAATAACGCCCAGCGATGCGCCTTCTTTCTGCGCCTGCCGCACCTTGGAGTTCATGAACACTGTACAGCGGGTGCCAAGGTCTGCAGGCTGCGGCGCAAACAGCGCGTGCCGGCAGAAAGACTGTATGTCGCAGCCCAAAGAAGCGGCGAAGGTCTCAAGAAACGACCCGCAGCCCGACGAGCAGGCTTCATTCAGAATCACCTCATCGATGACGCCGTCGCAAACGCGCAGGCATTTCATGTCCTGCCCGCCGATGTCGAGTATGAAATCCGTGTCGGGGCAGAAAGATTTTGCGGCGGTGTAGTGCGCGACGGTCTCCACCTCGCTTGTATCGAGCGAAAACGCCGCTTTGGCAAGATTTTCGCCGTAGCCGGTGGATGCTGCGTGCGCGATGTAAGCGCCTTCGGGCAGCTTGCTGTAAATATCCGCTATCATTTCGCGCATGATAGCAAGAGGGCGGCCTTTATTGGTGCTGTAGTGCGTGTATAAGATATCGCCGTCATTGGAGACGAGCACGGCTTTGGTCGTTGTTGAGCCGGCATCGATGCCAAGATAACAGGCGCCCCTGCATTGCGCAATTTCCTTTTGGGGGACGGCCGCCTGTGCATGGCGCTCCAAAAACGCCGCATATTCTGATTCATCAGAAAACAGGGGAGGCAGGCTGGCTGACGCGCCTTCAAAGGCGCAGGCCTGCTGTGCTTTTTCATTGAGCGATGCTAGGCTTAAGACGGCTTCGCCGGCCATGATAGCGGCACCGGCAGCTGCGAACATCATCGCATGCGGCGTGTCCATGATCTGCTGTTCTGACAGCCCGAGCGTCTTAATAAAACGCTGCTTGAGCGCAGGCAGAAAAGCAAGCGGGCCGCCGAGAAAAGCCACGTTGCCGCGTATAGGGCGGCCGCAGGCGAGCCCGCTGATGGTCTGGCTTACGACGGCCTGCAAGACGGATGCAGCGATGTCTTCGCGTGCAGCGCCCTCGTTGATGAGCGGCTGTATATCGCTCTTGGCGAACACGCCGCAGCGCGCGGCGATGTCATAAATATGCGAAGCGCCGGACGCAAGCTTATCAAGCCCAAGCGCGTCGGTCTCGAGCAGCGATGCCATCTGGTCGATAAAAGCGCCCGTTCCGCCGGCACACGTGCCGTTCATGCGCTGTTCGGTGCTGCCCGAAAAATAGGTGATCTTCGCGTCCTCTCCGCCAAGCTCGATGGCGACATCCGTTTGCGGGATAAACGCTTTGACAGCGCTGTTCGCGGCGATCACTTCCTGCACAAAAGGCATGGAAAGCCATTTGCCGACCGAGAGGCCGCCCGAGCCCGTGACACAGACCGTCATTTGTACGTCGCCAAGCGCACAAAACGCGCGGCTCAGCATGGAGCTGACCGCTCCGGCAATATCGCTCAAGTGTCTCTTGTAATCGGAAAAAATCACTTTATTGTTTTCAAACGCCACACATTTGACCGTTGTCGAACCGACATCAAGCCCGAAACGGACCGTATATGAGTTGTCCATTATTTCTCCCTGTCTTTCATATATAAGAAAGTATACACTTTTCACTTGTGTTGTAAAGCGTGTTCGCGCAAAAGTTTTATGGCCCAAAAACAGCCGTATAGAGTATTTATGTTCAAAATCTTGCGCTCAAGCTTTGTTTATGCTAATATTATACCATATTAATCAGCACCGCGCAGAAATGCGGGCCTTTTGCCGGGACGCTACCACTTCTTTAGCACAAACCGGTACATAAAAGCCGGATATACCGGCAGGCTGCAGTCAACTTTCGGTCATTTTTACTGGCAGTATTGGTGGCATTCCTGATGGATGATCATCAGGGCAAAACTGAATAACGCTTTTTTCGCTTTGCATGGAAGAAATTGCTGTTTTGATTTATCATGGTATACGGGGCATAGTTCAGTATTCTGCTAACGGCATGCATTATCTATGGCGCGATGGCTTTATGGACATAAAAAGCGCACTAAAAAAAGGAGGACAAGGAATTGAAAATAACGGTTGGTATGTTCGGGCTCGGAAGAACAGGCTCTGTGGTGGCACATGAGATCATGAATGACGAAGGCTGTGAGCTAAAATGGGTGCTGCGCAGATCGCATCAATGCGAGGGGCAGTTCGCGAGCCGGGTCCTTGGCAATGAGGGAGATTATGGCCTAATATACTCTATCGATTCGATTGACCCCGATGCATTCTATAAAGACAACTTCGTTGATGTGATCATTGATTTTTCTGCGAGCAGCGCCGTTGAGAACTACAAGCATGCGCCCAAATACGGCACGCGTATCGTTTCCGCGATTTCCAAATACGAGAAAGCACAGCTTGCGCATTTAAAACAGCTTGGCAGCGAAACCGCCGTGCTGTATTCGCCCAACATCACGCTTGGCATAAACTTTCTTATAGAGGTTTCCAAGATCCTTCAGCGCATCGTTCCGCATGCGGACATTGAGATCGTGGAGGAGCATTTTAAAGGAAAACCGGACATATCGGGAACAGCGCTCCGGATCGCTGAGGATCTGGGGCTGGACCAGAAAGAACATGTCAATTCACTGCGCGTGGGTGGCATCGTCGGCAAGCATACCGTGGTGTTCGGGCTGCCCAACCAGATGATCCGCATCGTCCACGAATCACTCAACCGCGCGGCCTTCGGGCAAGGCGCGATCTATGCGGCGAAATGGCTGATGGGCAAGGGCCCGGGCGTTTACACGATGGAAGAAGCTGTCATGCTGAGCGCTGCGCGCAACTTAACGCCCTTTGACGATGAGGCTTAAAATCTTATCAAGACAAATGCTTTTTATAGCAACGGCGGCGCTTGTGCTGCTCGACATCATAGTTCTTCCAGAAATCCTGCACGCGCCTGTTGTCTTCGAGCTCCGGGGATGATTCTGCAGCAACGATCCCGTTTTTGATGGCCGAAGCGGTGATGTCGTTCAACATCAGCGCAGGCAAGCCGGTTTTCTGGTAATCAGGATGCACCGCGACGAGATACAGCTCTAACTCTTTGGCATGTTTGAGGGCGCGGAGCAAATAAAACCAGCCAAAAGGCAGCATGCGCCCGCGGGATTTCTTAAAAGCCTGCGCAAGAGACGGCGCAGCAAGCCCGAAGCCCACGAGCTTGTCATTTTCGTCCACGATAAATTTGGCATAATCGGGATGAAGAAGCGGCGTAAAGCGTCTCAGATAATCTCTGGCGATTTTTTCAGTATACGGCACCACGCCGTAAAGATCCTTATAGCATTCACTGAGCAATTCAAAGATCTGCACGATAATGGGCGCGGCTTCTTTCATTTTTTTGATATTATAGAAACGCACATTCGAGCGTTCCATGACTTTCTCTGCAAGCCTGCTGACACGCGCGACGCGGGTATCATCTTTATCGGGCACCTTTATACGAAACTCGACCCAGTCGATGTCTTTCACATAGCCGTGTGCCTCAAAATGCCTCGGGTAATACGCATAGTTATATATCGTGACCGTTGAGCCCATACGGTCAAAACCTTCTATCAACAAGCCTTCCTTATCAAGGTCTGTAAAACCGAGCGGGCCGTGCGCCTCATCAAGGCCAAGCTCTTTTGCCCACGCTTCGACTGCGTTGAAAAGAGCCTTCGAAACCTCCATATCATCAATAAAATCAATACGGGTGATGCGTATTTGTTTTTGTTTCCACAGATCGTTGGCCCATTTATTGACGATGGCCCCGATCCGTCCCACGATTTTCCCTTCCCTGTATGCCAGCCAGAACTTTGCGTCACAGTACTCAAAAGAAAAATTGGTTTCCGGGGAATACATCGAATATTCCTCGGATTTGAGTTCGGGAATGTAGTATTTGACGCCTTTATAAAGGGCATCAGGGAAACAAACGAATCTTTTCACGTCTTTTTTATTCAAGACTTGTTTGACCTCGACCATATTGCAGCCCCCAATATTGATTTTTTTCCAATGATGGGCACATTATATCAAATATGCAAGTGTAAGTATAGGATGTGTTTCGACAAATTTCATTCTATGTATAGAACGATAAATGAGTGGTTATAATGATGAAAAGCAACCGCTTATGCTCCTTTATTTTACGGCGCACGGCGATGCGCCAATACAAAAGCCGCAGGCTCTTTTGCTTGCGGCTTTGTGTTTTTAAGGAAGGCTATTTTGTTTTATAAAACTGCATGAAGAAGGTTATGGGGATGACTCAGGCACAGGCGACGTTTCCGGCGTCGGCATTGATTGGGCGGCTTGCTTGCGTTCGTTGACAGCGGTTATAACTGCTGCCCGATATTGGCTGAGCGCCTCAATGCCCTGCGTGATCGGCGGTATCGTCGGTTCGACATCATGTATATTCTTCACAGCCGCGGCGAGCCGCAGTTGCTGTATGAGTGCCGCCAGCTGTGTTTTCTCTTCCGGCTGCGCATATGTGCTGAAGTCGGGATCATTCATATAAGCTTCAGCCTCGGTAACCATTGCAAGCGCGACCGCCACGGCCTGCCGTTTTTCAGCCGCCAGTGTTCGAAGATATGTCAGATCATCGGTGTCCCTCACGTTGATATTTACGCCGAAAATATCTTTGACCAGCCGTTTTGTCTGGTTCTGATTGATGCCCCACAAGCTTGTTCCATCAATGTTGAGGAAGCCTCCGGGCAGCATATGGCGCTGTATGCTTTCAGGTTCGATCCCCAGACCGAAAATGGATAGTGCGGCGATCTGCTCAAAAGTCAGGTCGGTATAGATATTGCCTGATACGGCCCTATAGATGGCGGGTACGTCTTTGAGCTGGCCGGTCTTTTTGAGTTCATCGAGTATGGCAAGGATCATGCGCTGCTGGCGGTCTGCGCGGGAAATATCGCTGTCACCCTTGCGCTGTCTGCAGTAATCCAGCACCATCTGCCCGTCCATATGCTGGACACCCAGTTCGATCCTGCGGCCGCCCATTCTCACCTGGATATCCACATCGTAAACAAGCCCGCCGAAAGCATCGACGACCTCTTTGACGACGTTCATGTCAAAACAGACATAGTGATTGACGGGAACGCCGCCCAAAACCATAGACACGGTGTTCATGGCGTATTGAAAACCGTTCTTTTTATAACCGCCGCCTTTGGCAAATGCCGTGTTGATCCTTTCGCGTTCATCGGTGCCGTATATCCATACAAAACTGTCGCGCGGGAGCGAGATCATGTGTATATCCTTGGTTTCAAAATCAATGGAGACGAGGATCATCGTATCGGTACGGAAAGAACCCCAGTTCGAACGTTCGATGCTTTCGTCAATGCCGAGCACGAGCAGGTTGACACGCCCCTTCATAAAATCAAGATCTGCCTGCGAAAGCAGCAGCTCGTACGGGTCGACGGTCGGCTCAGGCATCGGAGCCTCGGTTGCCTCCGGCAAGGCGGGTGAATCCGTAGGCGCAGGCTTGGTGACAGACACCTTTGCGGTGTCTCCGAAGGCTGCGGTATGATCGATCAAAGCGCTGTAGGCCACTTTCCCGGCATACATAATACAGCCGAGAAGAGCAGCCAAAAGCACATATTTAACGGCCTTGGACGCAGCACTGGCAGCGCGCCTTTTGAGCCGCCGCATGCGCGCCTTTTCCCTGCAAAAGCTCTTTTTTTCGGCGGGATCAAGCGTAAGATATTGTTCTTTCTCTCTTATTAAACGGGTACGCGCCTCAAACCGCGCGGCGTGTTTTGCTTCTTTTTCTGCGATGCGGCATGCCTTGGCATCCTGTCCTGACAGGGTGGCCAAATGGGCTCTGCGCGTTTTTTTATCAGCTGCCGCTTTTTGTTTTTTTTGCTTTTTCTCAGCACGAAGCCTTATAACTTCAAGCCTGTCAAGCTCGCGGGCCTGGGCTCTTTGCTGCTTTTTGTCGTTTCCGGTCATGGCACATCTCCTTAAAAGGCTGATGGCTGCGCGTCAGTGATCAGCCAAGCCTTTTTATATCTCCTGAACTTCTGGGACGAATAGAACCTGCCCGGTAAAGTTTTCGCATGACCGTATGTACAAGCAGCATAAACACGCCGGTGATCAGAGCTTCGGGCAATATATAGCGAAAAAGCATTTGCGGAAGGGAAAAAGAGAGGCCAGTCATATACACCAACAGCGCACTCGTCAGCTCTTTAAATAAATAAGCGCCGACCGCAAAACAGCCGGGCACTATATATTTATCGACATAACGCAGCCGCACGGATATGCCGTACGAAGCAGCACCTGTCAAAAAATACGCCATGGCATAAAAGCCGATAGACCCGGTAAACATCAGATCCAGTACAAGCCCGCACGCAAGCCCGAAAACAGCGCCTGACATGCGTTTCTCCAGAATCGCGATGGAACTGATGGTGCATATGATGATATCCGGCGCGATGCCAAACAAATTTATATTCGGAAAGACTGCCCCGGTGAAAATGAGATTGACCGCCGCGACGGCAAAAAGCAGCAGGAATCTCATTGTAAAGCCTCATCTAAATCGAGCTGCTTTGTGGTGATGATCATGACCTCTTCAAGCCGCGAAAAATCCACCCATGGCTTGACAAGCGCAAAGTTGCGCATCCCGTCGCTGCTCGGGGTGACTTCAACGACCTCGCCGATGGCGATGCCCTTGGGGAATATGCCTGCGAGCCCCGATGTGATGACCGTATCGCCCGGCATCAGATCTGCGTCAAGCGGCAGGTTAGCCATCGTCAGCAGTGCGGTTTCATCGTCCAGCGTGGCTCTGCCGCTTAGCATACCATTATCGCGTGTGCGCTTGACGATGCCCGATACACCGCTTGATGCATCGATAATAGAAATGACGCGGCTCCAGTTCGCGCCCGTATGGACGACGCGGCCAATAAGCCCCTTTTCGTTGACGACAGGCATATTGACGTGAATTCCGCTTGACATGCCTGCGTCGATGATGAAAATATTGAACCAATGCCCGGGAGCCTTCCCGATCACACGGGCTGAAACGTATTCCAAAGTGTCTGCCTGTGTGTCGAAGTTGAGCATCTCTTTCAAACGGTCATTCTGCTGCTTGACTTCGTTGTAGTCCCTGAGCAGGCCTTCAAGCTCGGCCACGCGTGCTGAAAGCGCAAGATTCTCTGCCTGGATGTCTCTGCCCGAGAAAATGCGCCCAAAGAAGCCTCCGATAGCATCCGTCGCTGAATAAAGCGCACCCTGGACCGGTGAAAAGACGCTGCCAAGAATGCTTTCCGTGCCCGTCACATTGTTGCTGCCTGCGGTGATAATAAGCACAACAAGCAGTATAACGGCCACAATGATGGTGACCATCAGCGGCCTGTTGCGCCACAACTGCAGCATGCGTTCCTCCTTGAGCGCTTTTGCGCGCCGCTATTATACCATAAAACAAACTGTTGTAAAACACGGCTTCACAAGATGTTTACAATATGGCAGATGTGTAGAAAAACAGTTGCGTACGTCACAAAGAGTTGATATAATTGGCATATCTTGATAGGAGTGCAGAGTAGGTTTTGTGCGTAAAGTGCTTTGGGATGGGATGTCGCCCAAAGACGAAGGGTTTATAAGCCCGCGGTACAAAGCCGCGTCCGCTGCTTTGAGAATCTTCTTTCTCTTAATGGCGTGTCTTTGCCTATCATCAAGGGAAGGAGGTTTTTTTGTATGAAGAATAATATTTTTTCACTTCGTACTCTCATCATCATTGCGCTGCTCGCAGCGCTCGCCGCGGTGCTCAAGGCGTTTTTCTCGATCCCTATAGCGCCAGCCGGGCTCAAAACCGTGGATGTCTCATTAACGCCTATACCCGTGATGCTCGCAGGCATATTCTTCGGGCCGCTGGCCGGTTTTCTTGCCGGTTTCGTTGCGGATACCGCAGGATATTTTTTAGGTGTCCAGATCGGCGCGTATAACCCCGTCTTCTCCGTGACCATGGGGTTGTTCGGCGTCATCGCCGGTTTGTTTTACCTAAAATCAAAGCGCAACACCATACTGAAAGTGACGGCGGCATCAGCGTCCGCACAGATCATTGTCTCAGTCATCATCAACACGGTGGTCATCTGGCTGTACTACGGCGTGCCGCTTGCGGCACTGCTGCCCACGAGGCTGATCGCGGCAGCAGTGGAGCTGCCTGTTTACGCGTGGCTGCTGATGCTGCTCATAGAAGCGCTGCGGCCGCTCATCGCAAAAATATCAAAACAGCAGATTGTGCAAACTTAAGGCATACAAAGAGACATAAAAAGCCGGTTTTTTAACACAAAGCCGGCTTTGTTTTACCCGTTTTTGTTGGTTTATTCAGAAAACAATGTTATATTGTATACAGCAAATTGAAGGGATTTTGTCGTTTTGCTGAAGAAAACAGTTGTATTTGTATGGACGCTCATGCTGCTGTTTGGGTGCGCGATGCCGATCAAGGCTTTGGCGGACGAAACGCCGCAGCCAAAGGCTTTCTCTGTGATCACACAAGGCGCAACGGTGCTGGATTCAGACAGAGCCGTACTGCTCGGGCAGATCCATACAGCAAAGGGTTACAAAGTACGCCAAAGCGGTTTTTACATGGGACAAAGCCCTTATGCGCTTAGCCAAAAGCTCAAATCAAACAAGCTGATCGACGGCCAGCCAAACAAGCTTGTGACCGGCCTTTCCCCTCAAACGCTCTATTTTTATCAGGCTTATGCTGTCACATCAAAAGGCACTTTTAAAGGTGCCGTGCGTGTATTTATAACGCCGGCCCAAAAAGTATGGACAGCGCAGGATGCTGTTTTTGAAAACACCGCTGACAGATACACGTTTCTTTTCGGTACGGATCAAAGATTCTATACAACAAACAGCCCGCCGCCGGGCTTTGCCACCCGGGCCGAAGCGTCAAAGCATATCGTGAAAGTGACGGTACCCATATGGAGGCTCTCGCGCGGCAAAAAAGTGGCGTCAAAAATGTCCGTGCATATCAATGATAAGCTGGAAAACAACGTCAAAGCCATATTTGACGAAATCTACGCGCTTGATATGCAGTTTCCCATCTACAAGCTCTACGGTTTTGGCTACCGCGCCATCAGGGGGCCGGGGCTTGGGAAAAGCAAGATACTTTCGCACCACAGCTTCGGCGCCGCGATAGACATCAACAGAAACCACAACGCGTTCTACAAAAATGCGGACAACCGCAACAAAAAGAGCCCGTTCTGCATACCGCGCGAGGTCATCGACATTTTTGAAAAATATGGATGGGCATGGGGCGGCGATTTCAAAGAAGGCTTTGACACCATGCATTTTCAGTACCTGGGGCTTGATCTGACGGAAAAATAAAAAAAACAGAGGGTTCTTTCCCTCTGTTTTTTGTTTTTCCTATTGCGCTTCGCCGTATTCCGCCCTTGCTTTTCTGAGCATATACACGTATTTTTTCTTGGCGGCCTCCATATCGTATATCGCAAAATCGATAAGGTCGGGGTCGTCCACGTTCTGGAAATAGTTTTCAGCCGCCTGCCAGTCGGTATAGGCGCGCTTCACATCGGCAGCATAACCATCATCGCGCATAAAACATTCTCCTTTTATGGTTGAATGATGTCTATTGTTGCCAAAAAGAAGCTTTTTATACTTGTGTGCTCCCCTAGTAGGCCGTGCGGCCTTCGATGGCGCGCAGGAGCGTCACCTCGTCGGTGTATTCAAGATCGGCGCCAATGGGCACGCCGTGCGCGATGCGCGTGATCTTGGGCACGAGCGGACGGATGGTCTTTGCGATGTACGCTGCTGTCGCGGTGCCCTGTACATCGGGGTTGGTCGCGAGGATCACTTCGGCGATGCTGCCCGCGGCCAGCCGGTCGATCAGCCCCGCGATGTTGATATCGTCCGGCCCCACGCCGTCCATCGGGGAGATCACGCCGTGCAGCACATGGTAGATGCCCCTGTATTCACGCGTTTTTTCGATCGCAAGAACATCCCTTACATCAGATACCACACAGACAAGCGAAGGATCACGGCGGCTGTCCGCGCACACGGTGCAGAGCGGCTCGCCCTTTTGCATCAGGTTGCCGCAGGCCGGGCATTTGGCCGCCATCTTCTTGGCATTCAATAGATCGCGCGCAAAGTCTTCCACTTCTGCATCATCCATATGGATCACATGAAAGGAAAGCCGCTGCGCCGTTTTCTGCCCGATGCCGGGCAGCTTCGCGAACTGAGCGATCAGCCTCAGCAAAGGCTCGATAATCGTGTTCAATGTTTATAAAAGCCCCCCTAAGTTCATGCCGCCTGTCAGGCCGCTCATCTTTTGCTGCATCATATCGTCAGCCTTGGAAAGCGCCTCATTGACGGCGGCCATGATCAGGTCTTCAAGCATCTCGATGTCGTCCGGGTCAGCCGCTTCGGGCGATATTTTCACGCTCAGTATCTTTTTCGCGCCGTTGGCACGCACGGTCACTGCGCCGCCGCCTGCGGTAGCCTCAACCTCAGCTTGTTCTACCTCGGCCTGCGCTGCCGCCATATCGGCCTGCATCTGCTGTGCTTTGGCGAGCATGGAACCCATGTTCATGCCTCCGCCTCCCATAGATTTTCTTTTTGCCATAGAAACCTCCTTAGATTTCCTCTACATCCGCGCCCAGTATGGCGAGTATGTCCGTATTTGGTGTATTTATGATTTCTTGTTCCACAGCCACGCTGACCGGCATAGGATTTCCGGCTGCTTTTTCAAGGGCATTCTTTATGATATCCATCACGGCAGGCTGTTTTAAGTATTCCGCAGACATTTCATCAGTACTGCAGAATTCAAGCTCGAGCGTGCCGTCAGTACGCAAAAAGGGTTTGGCTTTTGAAGCGTAGGGGCAGATGTGATAAGCGTCCTGCTTGAGCGTGTCGAGCAGCTTCTTATGGAGAGGCCCCGCGTCGCTGCCTTTTGGGCTTTGAGTTTTTACAGCTGCAGCAGCCGCTTTGGCTATTTCGGCAGGTTTTTTGGGCGCTGCGGACTCTTTCTGTATTGTATGCGCCGTTTTGGGTGCTTGTGATTGCGCCTGTTCGAGCGCGCCGAGGCGCGCTTCAAGCTTTTCGATGCGCAATGTATCCGGCACGGCAGGGTCGTCCTCGGGGTTCATGATATCCAAAACCGCTGTTTCGAGTACGATGTCGGCGCGCAGATTCTGGCGCATTTCGTATTCTTTTTGGATCAATATGTTCAAGGCTCTGATACAGGCCTGTTTGCCAAAGCTCTTTGCGTATGCGCCAAGCGTTTCGTCAGCATCCGCGTCCGCTGCGCCTACGCTGATCCACATCATCCTGCGGAACGCGTCCGCCAGCGCTTTAAGCAGCGCGTATGTGTCAGCGCCGCCCGAGACAAGCGCGGTAAGTTGTAAAAGCGCGTTTTTTTCATCATAACCCACAATGTGGCTGATCAGCACATGGTGCTGTTGCATATCGCCGCTGCCCAGCGCCGCTGCCACGCTTTGCGCAGTCACAGCACCCGACGCGGCGCACTGGTCGAGTATGCTCAAGGCGTCGCGCATGCCGCCCTCGGCTGCACGTGAGATCATCTCTATCGCTTCCGGTTCAAAATCGCAGCCCTCCGCTTTGGCCACCATGGCAAGCCGTGCGGCGATATCTTCGGCCGATATGCGCCGAAAATCAAATCGCTGGCAGCGTGAGAGTATGGTGGGGGGAAGTTTGTGAGGTTCTGTTGTGGCAAGTATGAAGATCACATGCGCCGGCGGCTCCTCCAGCGTTTTGAGCAGCGCGTTGAAAGCGCCTTTCGATAGCATATGGACTTCATCAATGATGTACACCTTATACCGGCAGGATGCGGGCAGAAGGTTGACGCGGTCGCGCAGGTCGCGTACGCTGTCCACGCCGTTGTTGGACGCGGCGTCGATCTCCACGATATCGACCGGGTTTTCAGCTGCAGTTTCAAGGCAGGCTGCGCAAGTGCCGCAAGGCTCAGCATCCTGCTGCGATGCGCAGTTGACAGCGCGCGCGAAAATCTTGGCCAGGCTGGTTTTGCCTGTGCCGCGCGGGCCTGAAAAAAGGTAAGCATGTGCGACGCGGCCCGCTTTTATCTGGCCTGTCAATACCTTGACAATATGCGCCTGGCCCGACACGTCTGCGAACCGCGCAGGCCGCCATGTGCGGTACAATGCCCTGTATGCCATATCTGCCTCCTGCGTTTGATGCCATTATAATATAGCATTTTTTACGGCGCTTTGTCTATGCGGCTGCTGACAGTGTTTAGCATCAATTTTTTTGCGGTGCCTCTTTCCTGCCGCGTATATCTTTGCTATATTGTAAAAAAACATAGCAGGGCTTATTTTATATTCATACTTATGTTATAATTCAACAATACATTTGTAACACGGAGAGGATTAAGGTTTGAAACTAAAGTTTATAGACCTAAGAATGTTCAAATTTATAGACTGGCTGCTTTTCGGGAATATTATCCTGCTGATACTGTTCAGCTTTGTCGCGATCGCGAGCGCCCAGTCGCACCCGCTTTCTGACACCTCAAGCTCTCTCGCGGCGGCTATCGAACATCTTGAACTTTATCATGTGCTCCAGCAGCTTGCATGGTTTGGTATCGGATTGCTTGCGATGTTTATCGTGCTGATCCCTGATTACCATGCTATCGGCGAATATTACAAATGGATGTATGTGATCGTGATCGCCCTGCTTGTGGCTGTGTATTTGTTCGGTACCGAGGTCAGCGGCACCAAGGGCTGGTTCCGTATCGGCAATTCGGGCTTTCAGCCTGCGGAACTCGGAAAGATCGTGATGATCATTGCCATTGCGCGCATGCTTGCCAACCGCACGCGCGGAAAAGACGGCGGCATAAGGAAAATAAGAGATATCCTGCCCGTTGCGGCCGTTTTCGCCTTGCCTGTTTTGCTTGTGATGATCCAGCCCGACTGGGGGACGGCGCTTGTGTACGCGTTTACTTTTTTCTTCATGCTGCTTATAGCAAGGACAAGCATCAAGCTGATCATCGGGCTGCTGGCCTGTACAGGTGTCGCTTTGCCCGCAGCCTGGCTGATCATGGCACCCTGGCAGAGGATACGTTTTTACACCTTTTTTGGGATCCAGACTGAAACGCTGACCGACCAGCAGTTTGAAGATTTTTCACGCCAAGCCAATCAGGCAAGGATTGCTGTCGGCTCAGGACAGCTGTCCGGCAAGGGGCTTTTTTCGCTGGGAGGGGAAAGCCGCCTGACTCATATCGCCGAAAAACATACGGATTTCATATTTGCGACCACTGCCGAGGCCATCGGATTTGTGGGGGCTTTGCTGCTGATCGTGCTGTATTTTGCGCTGATATTCCGCACAATGTATATCGCGTCAAGAGCCAAAGACGATTTTGGCATGCTGATCGTGGTCGGTGTGATGGCGATGACGCTGTTCCATGTTTTCCAAAATATCGGCATGAACATCGGCGTGATGCCCATATCGGGCATACCTCTGCCGTTTTTGAGCTACGGAGGCTCTCATCTGCTGACCAACATGATCGCATTCGGGCTGGTGATCAATGTGAGTATGCGAAGGCAAAACTGGGGGACCAGCAGGACCATTGGAGGTGGGATGCGTGGAATGGGAAACGGACGTTATTGAACTGATTAAAAAACGAAGGTCTGTGCGTACTTATACGCACAGCGAGATTGAGCCTTGTAAACTCAAAAAGTTTGAGGCTTTTTTGGCGCCCGCAAAGGAAAACCCTTTTGGGGCGGATGTGCGGCTTGAAATGATGGAGCTTCCGGAAGGTTCGAAAATCGGCACATACGGCGCGATCAGAGGCGCGAAACACTTTTTCGGCGGCTGCGTCAAAAAAGGCGGGCTTGATATCGAAGGCTTCGGCTACGTGTTTGAAAAAGCTGTGCTTTATGCCACATCGCTCGGGCTGGGTACATGCTGGCTCGGCGGTTTTCAGCGCAAAAAGGCGGAAAAGCTGCTGTCATCGGGAGACGAGATCATACCGGCCATTTCACCCTTAGGCTATGAGGCGCAGAACAGATCGCTGGTGGAGAAAATAGTCACAGCCGGCGCAGGCAGTGCCAGCCGCAAGGCCTTCGAAGAAATTTTCTTCTACGGCAGCTTCTCAAAGCCGCTTGTTCTTAAGGATTCGCCGCTCAGGGAATCCCTTGAGATGGTGCGCCTTGGCCCCTCGGCTTCCAATAAACAGCCGTGGCGTTTGCTGATGCACGACGGCAAGTGCCATTTTTACCTGATGCAGAGCAAGCGTTATGCCGGAAATCTGTTGTTTGGGTTTTGTCTGCAGCGGCTGGATATGGGCATCGCAGCGTGCCATTTTGAACTGTGCGCCAAACAGACGGGGCTGCCCGGGGCCATCGTCTTTGAAGACCCCAATCTGCTGACCAAAGAAGAGATAGAAAATGGGCTCAGCTATAGTTTTTCATGGGCCTGATGTATCAGAATATATTCTCCCATCCTAAGTTGTCGATATCTCTCAAGTGGTTAATATAAAAGAGCAGCGCATGCGTTTCGGCCAGAGCGGCCTGCCCAAACCGTGTACTGCAATAGCTTTTCATGCGCTTGGCGATCGCGGATATCATGTCGATATCGTCGTGGTCAAAAAGCGCCTCATAGGTTTGTTTCTCTTTTTCCCACATTGCAAGAAATGTTTCCGCTGCTGCGTGCGCCTCGTCAAAATCCTCCTTTTCAAGCGCCTTTCGCACTTTAGCCAGCGGTGCAGTCAGCCTTTCGGTCGCCCCGTTGATAAAAGCGTTCTGCCACCATGCGCCGCCTAAAAGCAGCACGATAAGCACGGCGAGCGTGATTTTTTTAGCCATTGCCCATGCTTCCCGTCATCTGTCTGCCGTGGTAGTCCTGAAGCAGTACGCTGCCCGCTTCGTCGCTCATCGCAAGAAAAACATCGCGCACGCGCCGGATGCTGTGCTGCGATAATACGCCGAGCAGTGCCTGTTCGTTAAAACCGAGGCGTTCAAGGTTTCTTGGCTTCATTTTGCCGTCGAGAATCACGTCATAGCAGAAACCGGGGTTTTGCGGCGAGAGGCCAAGATCTTCAGCCGCAGGGGGGCGCTTTTCAGGCTTGAGCATGACGCTCAGTTCCCCGTTGGTCTCAAGCACGGCATAATGCACGTCACTGATGCTCATCACATCCTTGGCGCGCAGCTGCTCTAAAAGATCGCTCAAACTGTAGCTTAGTTTTTTGAGTTCTTTGTTGTTGATGACGCCCTTGTGTATCACGATACTCGGGTGGCCGGAGATAAAACCGCGCAGGCGCTCGCTTTTGAGAGAAATAAAAGCAATCGCGTTGTGCATCAAAAGCAGCACGACGACGGGCACGATGCCGTAGGTGATGGGGACGCCCGGGCTGTCCATCGGCGTGGCGGCCACCTCGGCGATCATCACGGCAATGATCAGCTCAAAAGGCTGCAGCTCGCCCGCCTGCCGTTTTCCCATCAGCCGCATCACGAACATGGCGAAAAAGTAAATAAGCACTGTTTTAATGATCACGTTGAACATGTTCCTTATTTTTTTGCATGGCTGATGAAATTATGCGCCTTGCGCTTTTGTGTTAAAAATGAGTATAATAGCGAATAGCACGGCAGGAGAAAATAGCATGAGCGATATGGCACAGATAATTATGCGGCTTCAAAATCAGTACCGCGGCGCGCGACCCGGGCTTTGTTACCGCAATGCATTTGAGCTGCTTATCGCCACGATGCTTTCAGCCCAGACGACCGACAAACAGGTCAACGCAGTGACGGCGGTGCTGTTTGCAAAAACCCCTGATGCGGGAAGTTTAGCGCAGCTCGGGCAGGAAAAGCTTGAGGATTATATCAAAAGCTGCGGGTTTTACCGCACAAAAGCCAAAAACATACTGGTAACCTGCCGGATATTGACGGAGAAATATGGCGGCGAGGTACCGCGCACGCTTGAAGAGCTCACCGCGCTGCCCGGTGTGGGGCGCAAAACAGCCAACGTGGTGCTCTCGAACGCATTTGGCATCCCGGCCATCGCGGTGGATACACATGTGTTCCGCGTCGCAAACCGTTTAGGGCTCGCAGATGCTAAGGATGTGCAAGAAACAGAGAACCAGCTCATGCAAAACATCCCGCGCGAAAAGTGGTCGGATGCGCACCACTGGCTGATATGGCACGGGCGGAATGTTTGCAGCGCGCGCAGGCCAGGCTGCGCCGTCTGCTTTCTCAGTGATATCTGTCCGTGGGACGGAAAGGGTCGATGATGTTTGTTGATATTGCCAAGATTTTTATAAAAGCGGGCGACGGCGGCAACGGCTGCGTCTCGTTCCGGAAGGAAAAATACGTGAATGCGGGCGGGCCGGACGGCGGTGACGGCGGTGACGGCGGTGCGGTCATTTTAGAGGTGGATCCCGGGATGCGCACGCTGATGGATTTCAAATACCAGCAGCGCTATGCCGCGCAGAACGGGCAGCCCGGCAAAAAGAAGAATATGCGCGGAAGGACGGGGGATGACCTTTTGATCCGCGTGCCCGCAGGCACTGTGATCAAAGATTTTGAGACGGGGCGTGTCGCAGCGGACATGCGCGAAGGACAGCGCAAGCTTTTGTCCGGCGGCAGCGGCGGCAAGGGCAATGCGCGTTTTGCCACACCGACAAGGCAGAACCCGCGGTTTGCGACACCCGGGCGCAAGACAAAAGGGCGCCATGTGGTACTTGAACTGAAATCCATCGCGGATATTGGGCTGATTGGGCTGCCAAGTGTGGGAAAATCCACGCTGCTTGCTGCATGTACGAGCGCGCGCCCGAAAATCGCCGATTACCATTTCACCACATTGTCGCCGAATCTGGGCGTCGCCAGAGTGCATGAAAAAAGCTTTGTCATGGCGGACATTCCCGGCCTTATCGAAGGCGCGCATGAGGGTGCAGGGCTCGGGCATGATTTCCTGCGCCATATCGAGCGTACGCGGATGCTGATACATGTCGTTGACGCTTCATGTGCCGAGGGGCGCGATATTATCGCGGATTACGAGGTGATACGGCGGGAGGTCGCGGGTTACTCTCCTGAGCTTTTGCAGCGGCCTTCGATCGTTGCTGCGAACAAGATGGATGCACCAAAGGCACAGGAGCATGCCGCAAAGCTGCGCGCTTACCTTGAAAAAAGCGGGACTGAGATTTTTGAGATCTGTGCTGCCATTGGCGAAGGCACGGATGCGCTGATGAAAAGGGCAGCACAAATCCTCGATACGTTGCCGGCGCCGCAGGCTGTGTTCGAAGACGGCGTGATAGAGGAATGGGCGCTGGAGAAGGATGATATGGGCTTTGAAATATACAGTGAAGACGGCGTTTATTTTGCAGACGGCAACGTCATCCGCGAGATACTTGCAAAGACAGACCCTCATGACCCCGATTCCATGCGCCATTTTCAAAAATTGCTCAAAGATTTCGGCATCATCAAGGCGCTGCGGAAAGCGGGCGCAAAGACGGGCGATACAGTGAGCCTCGAGGGGCTTGAATTCGAGTTTATGGAATGAGGAGCAAAGATATGCTGACCAGCAAACAAAGGGCGGCTTTGAGAGCCATGGCAAATACCATAGAACCCATACTCTACGTCGGTAAGGCGGGTTTGACGCAGAACATATTGACGCAGGCTGATGAAGCGCTGACAGCGCGCGAGCTTATCAAGGGCAGCGTGCAGCAGAATGCGCCTGTTTCCGCAAAGGAAGCGCTCGAAGCGCTGTGCAGTGCGGCAAAAGCGGAGCCGGTATCCGTATCGGGGCGCAAGTTCGTGCTGTACCGCCGGAATGAAAAAGAGCCGGTTATAAAGATGTAACCAGCTCTATGGCTGGCGGCCTCCAGCAGAATTTACAGAGGCTTTGCAGCTATTATCCGGACATATTAATGCTAAAGTGCGCCGCGGATAAGCATTTCGATGTAATATGCGCCGATGCCGAGCAGCAGCGCGGGAATGGTGGTAATCACCGTCGCGATCAGAGAGCTGCGCCGGTCTATGGCGAGCAGCGGAAACAGTGCGTCACCATCCTGCGAGATGGCATTGGCGAGCAGCGCTGCAAAAGGCACCATGCCCCTTGCATAAAGCGAAACGAAGATGACCTGCGGCCCGCAGCCGGGGATCAGCCCGAGGACCGCGCCGATGATCACAGCGGCAAGCCCGGTCGCCATCATCCAGCCGGCCATCACGGCTTCCCCTCCGATAAAAACGACAAAAACTTCGTAAATAAAATACGCCACGAATACCCAAAGGCTCACAAAGGCCGTATCCTGTGCGTTGTGCACGAGGGTTTCTTTGAATGAAAAAAGTTTATGCTCCGATGTCTCGTGTTCCTCGTTCTTGAATATGCGCCTGCCCACGACCATATAGACAATACAAAACAGCGTGCCGCCTATGCCGATGATGGCGCCGATGCCAGGAATGCCGATGGCCGTATTGATGTCTATATCGGCAAGCAGCATGATCCCAAGCACAAGGCCGACGGCAATAAGCGCCCAAAAAACGATATAAGCGGCTTTGTGCGTAAACTTCTCTGCAGTGCTATGATCATGGTGCCCTTTTTCACTGTGGTGAAGCAGCACATCGACGCTGTCGCCGTCCTTATGTCCGATGTGACGTACGGGCCCGTCTTGAAGCTGCGCATGTGCCGCAGGTGAAATCGCGGCCTTTTTGAGCAGAACCTCTCGCCTTTTGGCAAAGCCGCCGTCAATTTTTAATTTATCCACCGTATAGCCCGTGATGATAGCGGCGACAAAGCTGATGGCGCTGACGAGCAGATAATCGAGCGGGCGCGTGGATATAAGCACAAACGCCGCATCGCCCATCGTGGCGACAAGCGTAGAGGCCACTGTACCGAATGTAACAGTACCCTTAAGATACAGCGGCATCACGAATATCGCGCCGCCGCAGCCGGGCGTTAAGCCCAGCAACGCGCCGATGACAGGCTGCAGCTTTTTCGAATTTTCAAGCTTCTCGACAAAACGGCCCTGCGTTTTATAATTGATATAGCCAAAAATGAGCAGCACAGCGCCAACAAATACGCCGACTTCCAAAAACGCGGCTTCTGCCGATTCCAGGAGTTTTTCAAAGATCTCGTCTATCATTGTTTCCCTCCAATCCGACAAAAATCGTGGTTATCTTCATTATAGCGGTTCTGTGTGTTTTAAGTCAACGGCGGCCAAAAAAACAACAGGGACATTATGCGCGCTGATGGTATGGTGCGATGAGAATCTATGATGGAATAATTTAGAATGACTAAATTTTAAGCTGCAGCGTACAATAATACCAGAGAGGTGGAGATAATATGTTCTTGCAGCATGGCTTGACTTCTCTGTGTGAAACCCGGAAGATAAGAGCTAAAATCTTTAACCCGGGTGAGTGAACGCCTCCAAAGGCCAATGTTTTTGGAGGCGGGGCAGGGCGGGCCTGGAGCCTGCCCTGCCTTGTTGTATAAAACAAAATAGTACATTTATTCAATGATGCTTAATTCAAAATCCTTGTGCAGCAGACGTTCATAAACATCGGCTGCAGGGCTGTAATCAACGATATCGTTTTTATCCAAATACAGCATCTCAAGGTTTTTTAGCCCGGCAAGAGGGCTTATATCGCTGATTTGGTTTACATTCAATTCGAGCCTTTTTAAGTTTGTCAATCCAGCGAGAGCGCTTAGATCACTGATCCGGTTATCACCCAATGCGAGCGTTTTGAGATACTTAAGCTCCGCAAGAGCGCTTATATCGCTGATCTGGTTGCCGTTTAAATACAATCCGTCCTCCAGGTTGACAAGCCCCGCAAGAGGGTCTAAAACGCTGATCTGGTTATAAGAAAGCATCAAACAATCGAGATTTTCAAGCTTCTGCAACGCACTTAAATCGCTGATCTGGTTAAGGCTCAAAAGCAAATTCGTTAAGTCCTTAAGCTCTGCAAGAGGGCTTAGATCGCTGATCTGATTGGACATGACGGCCAGTTCTTTTAACTTTTTGAGCTCCGCAAGAGGGCTTATATCGCTGATCTGGTTGCCTGTTAAAAAAAGCCGTTCCAAATCGGCAAAGTGCCTGAGCGCATCAATACTTGTGATTTTTTCTTCCGGAGGCGTTGTGGACAAAAAAAGATATGTGATGCCTTTTGCATCATTGGTTGTGAGCTCTCTGTCTGTGATGCCAAGCTCTGCGCGCACTCTTCCTTCCAAAACCGCATCATCAAACTCAATAACAGCTTCCAGAGAAGGAGCTTGAGGGGCTGCAGGTTCCGGTACACTTTCCTTATCCGGCACTTCGCTTTTTATTGGGACAGCAGAAGGCGCACATGCCGAAAGAGCTGCACATGCCAAAGCGGCCATCAACAATATGATTCTATTCATCTTGCTTCACTCCATTCAACTTTCTTTCGGTTTTTTTATGCCTAACAAGGCTGCTGAAAGTCTAGATTAAAAAAATCCTGCTTTAACTTATGTGTGCTATGATGATATGCTCCAGGCCGCAGAGTCATTGCTTTAAAATGTTATGATGCGTGGCCTTTTATTATTATACAATAATGAAACTGTTTTGCACACTTGATAATAAACCAAATCATGGTGAGTCTCTTAAGGCGTCGCTTCAATCAGCAAAAAGAGGAATATATTTTTGAATGTCGAAATACCGTGATATAGAGGGAAAGAGCGCGGCTGTTCTTGGCTTGAAACCTTATGGGTGAAAGGGGAAATAAAATGAAAGCATTAAAGAGAAGTTACTTTTTGATCATGAGTATCGCATTCATTGTGATCGGCGTCCTTGGTTTATTGGGAGTGGGCTTTTTTTCATCCAACACAGTCCTTGAGATCATCCAAATTGTCATAGGCGGTTTGGGCTTGCTGTTTTCTTTCGGCAAACTATAGCACTTGATTCTGCATCATAAAACATCATAAAAATTATCAATCGTGAACCAGCCGCACTCTGACTCTCTTTATTTGTCTTAAAAATTATTATGATTAAAAAGGAACAGAACCATGATTAAAGAGTTTAAAGCTTTTATATCAAGAGGCAATGTCATAGATCTTGCAGTCGGCGTCATCATCGGAGGCGCCATAGGCAAAATAGTGACTTCGCTGGTCAATGACATATTGATGCCGGTTTTCGGGCTTATCATCGGCGGCATCAGCTTTGAAGACTTAAGCGTTCTGGTGGGGAGCGCTTCGATAAACTATGGCTTATTCATCCAAAGCATGATCGACTTTTTGATCATTGCTTTTTGTATTTTTCTTG
>Ga0351880_1063_pt1 | contig 31181 bp, 18 predicted proteins | sample BONcelFGM3001E13_FD_206766 | JGI IMG/M metagenome (GOLD analysis project Ga0351880, IMG submission 206766) | Enriched cells from coal bed in the Powder River Basin, Montana, United States - BONCAT cells FGM rep3 HSBNCT.FGM.300.1.E13 ...
TTCAGCTCCAACGTGCAGATCGAGAAAAAGTGGGCGCGGACGTACGTAATAATCCTTGTTGCCATTGTAATCGTTATCCCATCTTGAATTTACCAGTGCAAATCCAAGTGATCCGGCAAGGTAAAAGTCCCATGCTGAATTGGCCTTCAATATTTCATCCAGGTAAAGTGATCCTTTAACTCCGATAGGAATAACGGATTCACGATAATGATCACCTCTGAATGAGTAAAAATTTACAAAAGGAGCGAGGGTAAAATTTCTGGCAACGTCAAATTCATAATCCAGATGAAATACTGTAATTGACCGGTTTGTGTAACCATAATAACCAGAGTATCCGCCAATTCCCAATCCCAGATTCAGCGTATTTCCATATCCTCCACCCGAAGTATTGCTTTGGGCAAATGAACCATATCCGACTATTGAAAGGCAGAAAAGCATAATAATAATTAATTTTTTCATGGTGTGTTGTGTTTTTAATGCCGTGCAAAGATCATCGCAATTGCATACTAAAGCATTACACAATTAACAGTATTAGTTGTATCTTTCACACATTATCATGCGGCAAATAATTGTTTTGCCTGAGCTTCCTGTAAAAAGTAGGTGTAAGTCCTGTAATTCTTTTAAACTGGGTTGATAAATGCGCAACGCTGCAATAATTTAATCGGTAGGATATCTCCGTTAGCGTAAAATTCTCATTGAGAAGCAATTCCTTTACCCGTTCAATTTTCGATTTTATATAATATTGTTCTATGGTTATTTCGTTTAATTCCGAAAACAAGCTTGCAAGGTGGTTATAGTCAGTTTGCAGTTTTGCGCTGATTGCATCGGAGATATTTATTTTAGACAGTTCCTCTTTACCGTAAACAATTTCAAGCAATGCATTCTTAATTCTTTCATTCAGGATGGCTTTCTTGTCATCCAATATTTCAAGCCCCGATGCTAAAAGAACAGCCCTCAATTGTTCCAATTGTTTACTGCTCAGTTCTTCGCTGATGACAACCTCGCCCAAATCAATCATTAAGCAATGAAACCCGAGACTTTCCAACTCCGATTGAACCACCATTTTACAGCGGATCGAAATCATATTTTTTATAAATAGTTTCATCTGCAGGTAAGATTAGCAATTATGCTTAATACAAAAATAAGCATTTCTTATCATAATAATAAATGCGACGGGCGAAACATTCCTGAGTTTTCGGACATATGTTTTAAATTTTGAGTCACCGGCCTGTACTTATCTTCTTCTTTTTATTCTCTATCTTTGTGCCATGGAAAGTACAAGACAACAAAAGATTTCGCGACTGCTTCAAAAAGACCTGGGAGAAATTTTCCAACTCATGGCCCGCGACCATTTGCAGGGGTTTTTAATCACCGTTACCAAGGTTTATATTTCACCTGACCTTTCAATTGCCAAAGTTTATCTGAGTCTTTTTGGTGCTGGTGACCGGGAGGAAATCTTCAAGCGCATCAACAAAACAAAGAAAGAAATACGGCATCAGCTAGCACTCAGGGTTGGGAAGCAAATGAGGATAATTCCCGACCTGGCTTTCTTTATCGACGATTCACTCGATTATATTGAGAATATAGATAACCTTCTTAAAGCCTGATCGTTACAAACAATCAACATTCAAAATATTGAAACTGCCGCTTTTCATAGCCTGGAGATACCTGAAATCGAAGAAATCACACAATGTGATTAACATCATTTCAGGTGTTTCGGTTGCCGGAGTTACCATTGGAACCATGGCACTTATTGTTGTGCTTTCGGTTTTCAATGGTTTTGAGAGTCTGGTGGTTTCGCTTTTCAATACTTTTGACCCTCACATTAAAGTATATCCTGCAGCGGGTAAAACTTTTGCCGACAGCACTTATCCCTGGCAAAAAGTAGCCGGTGTGAAGGGCATTGTTGCACAAACCGGTGTGATTGAAGAAAAAGTTCTGCTTCGTTACGGAACAAATCAATATCTGGCCACTTTAAAAGGCGTCGATAAAAACTACGAAACCTGGACCGGACTCAGCAGCATGATGTCTGAAGGCAGTCTCATGCTGGAGTTCAAAGGCAGGCCCCTGGCCATTCCCGGACAAGGAGTTGCTTACTATCTTGGTCTTAACCTCGATGATTTTGAACAGGAAATTGAAGTGTATGCTCCCCGACGTACCGGAAATATCGGGCTCAATCCTGAGCAGGCATTTAATCGTGTGGATATAAGGCCTGTGGGGATATTTTCTGTACAGCAGGATTTCGACTCAAAGTACATGATTGTTCCACTCTCGTTCGCACGCGATGCCCTTGAATATCAGGGTGAGCTTTCGGCTGTGGAGATTGCAATTGGTGATGAAAAGAATCTGATTGCCATGCAGCGCGAAATTCAGGGGATTCTAGGAAGTGCTTTCGAAGTAAAAAATCGTTTTGAGCAGCAGGAAATGCTTTACAAAATCATGAGGTCTGAAAAATGGGCCATCTTTATGATTCTGGGATTTATACTCTTCATAGCAACTTTTAATGTAATCGGTTCGCTTTCAATGCTGATTCTTGAAAAGAAAAAAGATATTGCCATTTTGCAAAGTATGGGAGGCGATGAGTTGCTGATTCGACGGATTTTTCTTGTGCAAGGCATGATGGTTTCTTTTGGTGGTGCATTTGCAGGAATGTTGCTCGGGGCAGCCATCTGTTTCATTCAGCAGCAATTTGGCCTGGTAAAGATTAATACCGAAGGCGGCTCATTTTTGATAGATGCTTATCCAGTGCTCATGCAATGGAAAGATTTTATTTATGTTTTTGCGGTTGTTTCTGTCATTGGTTTTGTTGCAGCGTGGTTTCCTGTCAGAAACATTGGCAGGATCGGATCAGTAATCGCTGCACTTCACAGCAGATAAGATTATGGCCATTTTCGTTGGCCGGATGTAAAAATCAAAATATCTGGCTAATTGCCAAAGCCGTAAAAAACTGAAAAATAATATGAAAAGCGTGTTACATTCAGGTTGCTTTTCGGATTAATAGGTGTCCTGATTAATAAAATATTTTGCAAAGTCAGGCTAAATTAGATTTGTCACCCGAGTTCTTGTAGCAATGAAACGATTTATTGATCTGATAAACAGCTTTATAGATCATTTATTTTTTTTGCTATAAAAGTTGGATCGATGTGATTTATACATAGTTTTGCAGGGTTAACAAATTCCGGGATTTCCTTTTAAAATTCTTTTCATGAAAAAAGCTTTACTCCAATTGCTCACTGCAGGATTCTTAACAGTTTTCCTGCTTACGGGCATTATGTCTTCAGCGCAGGTTGTGCTCAACAACAATCTGAAAAACGGCATTGTGCTTCAGGAAAATTCATTCACCGGTATCAGGGCAAACAGCTCTTTTGCAGGATTTGATCACTTCGAAGTAAATACTCAGCAAGGGCTGTTTACCGAAGTAACAGCTGAAGGCTATACCTTCACCTGGGAAGAAGGTTCGCCAAAGCTGCCGGTAATGCGGCGTTTGATTGAAATTCCGGTAGGAGCTGAGCCCGTGGTTACTGTGGTATCCTACGATGTAAAGGAGTACAGCCTGAGCGATCTGGGAATCCAGCATCCGATTATGCCAACCCAGCCATCTGTAGCGAAAAGTTTTAAAGGCAAGGTTGATTTTGTAATCAACAACGCTGTTTATGCTACCGATAAGTTTAACCGTAATGTTCTCGCAAAAGTTGAGGTAATTGGTTTTATGCGAAATACCCGCATTGCACGCCTCGAAATTTCACCCGTGGAATACAATCCGGCACTTGGAATCATCAGGGTTTATGAAAATGTAGTGGTTGATGTAAGATTTGAAGGAGCTGATTATTCAGCAACATCGAAGCTAAACGATAAAACCCGCTCACCCTATTTTGGTGGTTTTAATTTCCTTAATCAATTGCCCAAAGGAAATGGTCAGCGGGATAATCTGACCTCTTACCCGGTAAAAATGGTAATAGTATCGCACCCAATGTTTCAGGATGCACTGCAACCCTATATTCAATGGAAAACCAAAAAGGGTTTTACCATGGTTGAAGCTTATACCAATGACCCTGCGGTTGGTACAACCACCACTTCTATAAAAAATTACCTTCAGAGCCTCTACAATGCAGGAACTCCTGAAGATCCGGCTCCCAGTTTTGTTTTGTTTGTTGGTGACGTAGCTCAGATTCCTGCTTTCAGCCAGAGCGGTCATGTTACCGATTTGTATTATTGCGAATATACCGGAGATGCGCTTCCTGAGGTTTATTTTGGCCGTTTTTCAGCAACAAGTGTTGCGCAACTTCAGCCACAGATCGACAAAACCATGATGTATGAGCAATACCAGTTCCCCGATCCTTCATTCCTTGGCGAAAGTCTCATGGTTTCAGGAGTTGATGGAAATTATGCTGCCATCCACGGAAACGGACAGATCAATTATGGTACTTCAACATACTTTAATGCAGCTCATAATATTGAAAGTCATACTTACCTTTATCCTGCATCAGGTAGTTCTGCTGCTGCAATCAGGCAGAATGTAAGTGATGGAGTTGCTTACGGAAATTATACAGCACACGGAAGTTCAAGCGGTTGGTCCGATCCGGCTTTTGAAATATCTCATATTCCTGCACTTCAGAATTATGGAAAATATCCATTGCTGGTTGGTAACTGCTGTTTGACCAGCACTTACAACACCAATAGCTTTGGCGAAGAATTGCTTCGTGCACTGGACAAAGGCGCCATCGGATATATCGGTGCTTCAAACAGTACCTATTGGGATGAAGATTATTATTTCGGAGTTGGTGTTGGTGCAGTGGTGCTAAATCCAACATATGCAAGTACCTCACTCGGCAGTTATGACCGTGCTTTCCACGATCATGGTGAAGCATTTGAAGATTGGTTTACAACGCAGGCTCAGATGTTTGTTGCCGGAAACCTGGCAGTTACTGAATCAGGGTCTTCAAGAACTACGTACTATTGGCAGGTCTATTGCCTTATGGGCGATCCATCCCTGATGATTTACTTCGGGGTTCCCGAACCTTTAACAGTTGCATATGAACCACTTATGCCACTTCAATCAGCTTCATTTACAGTAAATACAGATCCATACGCTTACGTTGCAATTTCAAAGGAGGGCGTTTTACACGGTAGTGCCCTTGCCAACGCTGCAGGATTGGCAGAGGTAATGCTGAGTCCGATTTCAGTGCCAGGCGAAGCCGATGTTGTTATCACCGCTCAAAATCGCCAGCCGTTTATCGGAACAGTACTGGTGGCCTCACCCGAAGGTCCTTATGTTTTGATGCAATCGCAGATAGTAAACGATATGAATGCCAACAACAATCAGATGCCGGAGTATTCTGAATCATTCGGCTTTAATATGGCGCTGAAAAATGTTGGAAATGCCGAAGCACAAAATCTTACCGTTACTTTAACTTCTTCAAGCCCTTACATTGAGGTAAAAGAGAACACCGAGGCATGGCCCAACATTGGTCCCGGTGAAATCGTAAATCTGGATTATGCTTTTGAGGTAACTGCCAGTAATTGGCTGCCCGATCAGCATCCTGCTCAGTTCAATCTTGAAATTACCGATGGCAACGAAATATGGACTGCCTCTTTCATTGTTAAACTCAACGCACCGGTGCTTGTCAGCGGTGAAATGGTAATTGATGATCTGATCAATGGAACAGGCAATGGCAACGGCCGATTAGATCCGGGTGAAAATGTAGTGATTTCATTCCCTGTTCAGAATCAGGGACATTCTACCGCTCCCGAAACCTTGGCACACCTCTTCTCTGAAAGTGAATGGTTAACCATCAACACTATTCAGTACGAAGTTGGCAATATTGAAAGCAGCTCAGCACTAATGGCAATCTACAATGTTGCAGTAAGCCCTGATATTCCGGTAGGAACTTCGGTTGACTTCTTTTTTGCCAATGCTTCAGGGCTCTATAATTCTTCAAGAGTATATTATCCCAAAGTCGGACTGGTCATTGAGGATTTCGAAACCGGTGATTTTTCAGCATATCCCTGGATAAATGCAAGCAATGTACCATGGGCGATAACTACTTCTTCGGTTAATGGAGGTACTTATGCAGCGCGTTCAGGTGCTATTGGTGACAATGCTTCCACTACATTGCAGATAACCATGAATGTTACAGCCAACGACAATATTTCATTTGCCCGAAGGGTTTCAAGTGAAGGTGGTTATGACTTTTTGAAATTCTATATCGGCAGTGTTGAAAAAGGTGCATGGTCTGGTAATGTTGATTGGGCAATTGAATCATACCCTGTTGCTGCAGGCCAGCATACTTTTAAATGGATCTACAGCAAAGATGGTAGCGTAACCGGTGGTCAGGATGCCGCTTTTATTGATGACATCATCTTCCCGTCTTCAAACGGTGGAGGCCAGGGTACGGAATTTACTGTGAAAGCATTTGCTTATCCCGAATCTTTCTGCGGCGAAGGAGAAGTAAATCTGTTTGCCTTTGTAACCAATGCATCAGGCAATGTGCTGCTAAACTGGACTCCATCAGAAATACTTTCTGATCCACAGATTTTCAACCCGGTAGCCTGGATCAGTGAGCCTGTTGAATTCAGTGTTCAGGCAGTCAATCTGTTGAGTTCTGTAAACGACAATGTTCTTGTTAATTTCTCTGAAACTCCTGCAACCCCTGTTATTACTCACAATTCAACTCAGCTTATTTCAAGTGCAGTTGAAGGAAACCAGTGGTACAATCAGCAGGGAGCCATTGAAGGAGCTATAAATCAAATATTTGAGCCTCAGGTTTCTGAGTTTTACTATGTAATGGTTACCTCGGCAGAAGGCTGCGTTTCAGAACCTTCAGCAGAATTTTACTTTTCCATGGTTGATGTAAAAAATATGGCTGGCGAAGAGTTCAATGTTTACCCGAATCCTTTCCGTAACCAGTTGAATATTACCTTTGGTGTTAAACAACAATCGCAGGTAAAGATCAGCCTGCTAAACCTTTTGGGACAGGAAATACGGGTGATCAGAGATGGCTCTTTTGCCGGAGGAAATCACACATTAACATACCAAACATCAGGACTTACATCTGGTATCTATTTCCTGAAGCTTGAATCAGGTGAAAAAACCTCAGTCCGTAAAGTTGTTTTATCAGAATAACCAACACAAAAAAACTTTCATATGCGTTTAAAAAGTTCATTTCTCATAATAATATTTTTTCTCCTTGGGGGATTGGTTTCTGCCCAGAACTGGGTTACCATAACTTCCGGCAATCCGGTTGCGGTGGAAACAAATCTAATTGTCTCCGAATCTTCTGCTACTATTGTAGAATTTTCCATCGGGGGTTTCTACCTCAATCAGGTAAGCACCCCCAAAGGTGATGCTTATGTTATTGATGTAAAAGGCGCTACCCCGCTTCTTGAGAAGGGGATGCCTGATCTGCCGAAACTTACAGCATCGGTAATTATTCCTGATCAGGCGCAAATGGAAGTAAGGATTATATCTTCGCGATATATTGACTATCCTTTTATTGAAATTGCTCCTTCAAAAGGAAACTTCACCCGCGATATTGATCCTGTATCAGTACCTTACACATATTCAAAGGCTTACGAAAGAGACGAGTTCTTTCCAGCCATGCAGGCAAGTCTTAGAGATCCTTATATCCTTCGCGATTACAGGGGACAAACCATCATTGCCAATCCTTTCAGCTACAATCCCGTAACCAAAACACTGCGTGTATATTACCAGATGACGGTTGAGGTTTATGCTGCAGGAGTTTCTTCTTTTAATGTTTTGTCGCGTCAGATTCAACCCGAATCTACCGTTGATGAGTTCCAGAAGATTTACAACAGGCACTTTCTGAATGCCGGTAACGGATCGCGCTATACACCGCTTGAAGAGCAGGGCAAGATGCTTATTATTTCGCACGGTGCTTTTATGCCTAACATGCAGAAATTTGTTGAATGGAAGAAAACCATTGGTATTCCAACTGAAATTGTTGATGTATCAACAATCGGAACCAATTCTACTGCCATCAAGAATTTTGTTGCCAATTATTATGCAACCAACGGACTAACCTACCTTCTGCTGGTTGGAGATCATGCACAGGTGCCTACCATAACAACCGGAAGCATTGGCGGGCCTTCAGATGTTGCTTATGGATATCTGGCTGGCAATGACCATTATCCCGATGTTTTTGTTGGTCGTTTTTCTGCTGAAAACACCACCCATGTTGACACTCAGGTTGATCGCTCAATTGATTATGAGCAGAATCCTGATGTTACTGTTGACTGGTTCTCAAAAGGCGTGGGTATCGCATCAAGCGAAGGCCCCGGCGATGATGGCGAATATGACTATCAGCACATACGTAACATTCGCACCGACCTGATGGCTTACACTTACACTGCTGTCAGCGAATTGTACGATGGCAGTCAGGGTGGCGAAGACCTGCCGGGAAACCCCAATTCAGGTCATGTTTCAGCCGAACTGAATGCAGGTCGCAGTATCATCAATTACACCGGACACGGAAGCCAGACATCATGGTCTTCATCGGGATTTTCAAACAGCGGAGTAAACGGGCTTTCAAACAATAATATGTGGCCTTTTATCTGGTCAGTTGCCTGTGTAAACGGCGACTTTCTGAACAGCACCTGCTTTGCTGAAGCATGGCTCAGGGCTTCCAATGCCAGCGGACCAACCGGTGCTGTTGGAGCACTTATGTCAACCATCAACCAAACCTGGAATCCTCCCATGGAAGGTCAGGATGAAATGGTGGATATCCTTGTAGAATCATATACCAGCAACATAAAACGCACTTTTGGCGGCCTGTCAATGAATGGCTGTATGAAAATGAATGACACCTACGGTTCAGGTGGTGCTGATATGACAGATACCTGGCTTATTTTCGGTGATCCTTCTTTAATGGTAAGAACTGCGCTGCCGCAAAATCTGACAGTTAACCATAGCCCTGTAGCTTTTATCGGGTCAAACCAGTTTGTCGTAAACAGCAATGTTCAGGGTGCTTTGGCATGTTTGACAATGAATGGAGAAATACTGGGCACTGCAACCGTTAACGGAGGATCTGCCGTAATTACAATTCCAACACTTACAAATGTTGGAACCATGAAACTGGCTGTTACAGCTTTTAATTACATTCCGTATATTGCTGATATTGATGTACTTCCTCTTGAAGGCCCTTATGTTGTTTACAACAGCAACACAATCAATGATGAAAGCGGAAACAACAACCAGCAGCTTGATTACGGCGAAGCTGTAATGATGGCACTGGCGCTTAAAAATGTGGGCACCGAAGATGCTGCTGATGTTGAAGTTAGCATCACCTCTGCAAATCCTTATGTTACCCTAACCGATTCTACCGAAATTTATCCTTTGATTGCTGCAGGCCAGATTGTTTCTATCCCTGATGGATTTGCTTTCAGTATCAGTGGCGACGTTCCGGATGGCCATCCTGTTCTTTTCGATTTTATCGCTGTTTCAGGAGAATATGAATTCACCGGAAGCTTTAATGTAATTGCACATTCGGTTGCACTCAACTTTGCCGGTTCAACCCTTACTGATGAAAATGGAAACAATAACGGAAAAGCAGATCCCAGTGAAACTTTCAATCTGCACCTTTCCATTATCAATGCAGGTACTGCTCCGGCCTATAATGTCACCGGACTGCTTACAACTTCAGATCCAAACATTATAATGAATATCGATAGTGTTAACTATGGAACTGTTAATGGCTATGAAACAGCTGTTGCCACATATACTGTAACAGCACTTCCAACAACTCCGTCAGGCCATATGGCTGAATTTACACTCAATATGTCTGCAGATGGCGGATTTGCCTCAGCCGGAATGTTTAGTGTGGTAATTGGTCAGATTCCTGTGCTTATTATTGATCTTGATGGAAATCGTAATTCAGGACCAGTCATTCAAAGTTGCCTTAGCAATCTCTCGGTTTCTTCTGATTACCTTACTTCATGGCCGCTGGTTCTGGGGTCGTATCAATCGGTATTCGTTTGTCTGGGAACCTATCCAAGCAACACAGTTCTTACATCGGGACAGGGTCAGGTTCTGGCAAACTTCCTGAATAACAACGGTAAAGTTTATATGGAGGGCGGAGATACATGGGCGTACAACACACCAACCGCAGTGCATCCGATGTTTATGATAAACGGCGAAAGTGATGGAAGTGGCGACCTTAAAACCCTTAATGGAATGGATAGTACCATGGTTGAGGATATGTCCTTTTACTTTGAAGGTGACAACAGTTATATCGACCGTATCACTCCTCTGCAATCTGCAACAGCATTGTTCAATAACTCTAATCCGCAGTATTTTGCAGCCATTTCTTACGATGGAGGCACATACAAAACCATTGGTTCATCTTTTGAGTTTGCCGGACTACGCGATAGTGACTCCCGATCAATGAAGGATTCACTTATGATGGAATACATCAATTTCTTCGGATTAAGCTCGGCAGCTCCTTTGCTTGCAAATTTCATAGCCTCTGATGTTAAGGTTTGCGAAAATGAAGAAATTACATTCACCGATTTCTCAGCAGGTGGAGTTATATCATGGGCTTGGAGTTTCCCCGGAGGAACACCTGATACATCAAATGATCAGAACCCGGTGATTTCATACCGCGAGCCTGGTGTATATGATGTTACGCTTACAGTTTCAGATGGAATCAGCTCACACACCGCAGTCAGAAGTGAATATATCACCGTTGATTATTGTATGGGCTTTGCAGGCATTCAGAACAGAAATGAGATACTTGTATATCCAAATCCCGGCAACGGCAGGTTTACTGTTGAATTGCCTGAATTTACAGGTGAAACTACATTGAAAGTTGTTTCAGCCTCAGGCGTTGAAGTGTACAATTCCAAAACCGGAAAATCAGGATTGCATTTGCTTCAGTTGCCCGCTTCATCGGTCGGAGTATATGTGTTACTGATAGATAATGCTCAGTTCAGCAAAAGAATCAAGCTGATTGTCGGACACTAACATTTACCCCTTAAATTATATAAGAAGAGGGGGAAGTTTCTCCCTCTTTTTTAATTTTAAAGAACTTTTAACACTTTTTTTTACCCTGTTTTCTGTTTCATGTTTTGAAAGGTTTTTGTCTATTGATGCGACCTTCCACACTTTTTGCCAGTGTATAATTGAAAGACTTTCTGAATATTTTAACACATTTTATAAATTTTCGGAACAATCTGAATCATTTATACTTAACTTTGCAAGTTCAAGATATTGACAACATTGAGAGCAAATCTGGGATTTTTTTTATAATTCATATCATTACTAACAATTATTTTTTATCAAAATGAACGACACAAATAAAACGATCAGAATTGGCGTTTTTTATGATGGCAATTATTTTCTTCATGTAAGTAATTACTACTATTACGAACACGAGCGCAATGCCAGGATCAGTATTGAGGGATTGCATAACTTCATCCGGTATCGTGTCTCGAAAGAGGAAGGAATTGACGCAAAATTATGCCACATTGTAGATTCGCACTATTTTAGGGGGAGGCTGAGTGCCTATGAGGCTCAAAGCAGTGAAAACAAACTTTATGCCGAGAGGATTTTCGATGATATCCTCATGGGCGAAAAAGTGATAACCCATTACCTGCCATTGCGCATGCGCGGTGGAAAACGTGAAGAAAAAGGGATTGACGTATGGCTGGCTCTCGAGGCCTATGAGCTGACAGTATTCAAAAAGTTTGATGTACTCGTGCTTATAGCTTCTGATGGCGATTATGTTCCCCTTGTTCGTAAGCTCAATACTCTGGGAACCAGAGTTATGTTGCTAAGTTGGGATTTCCGTTATCAGGATATGAATGGTCGCGAAAGCGTTACCCGCACTTCACAGGAACTTCTTGAGGAGGTGACTTATCCGGTAGCTATGCACGAAATGATTGACAACCGCCTCAATAAAAATGATGCAGTTATCTCAAATCTGTTCGATAAGCAGGATGAAAACAGGATGAAATTTATCAATAAACCTGTTCCGGAAGGTGTTCAGCGTAGTCGCACACTCAATATGAAGAGCGGTTACGGTTTCATTGCTTTCCCTCCCAATAACCTGTTCTTCCACTTCGAAGACGTAATGGAAGGTAATTTCAATGACATTATGGACGGCGATATGGTTGAATTTGAAATCCGTCGAAATGAACGTGGAGAAGAAGTAGCCTTCAATGTCCGTAAGATTGAACCCGGTTTGGTTTAATCTGATGATAATTATTTTTAAAAGCCGGTCGAAAGCCGGCTTTTTTGGTGTATTCGCACATTATATCCCCTTCTGTTATCGACAGAAAACTCCATCTGTGAAATATTTTTTCAGAATCATAAGTTGGGTTATAGATGTTACTAATTCAATAAGACTTGCTTTAGGACACACTTTTAGTTATTTTTGTGGTAATCAAATGATTTATTCACTCAATTATTCAATTATGAAAAAATTTACTCTTTCAATGATTGCAATGTTGGTATTTGTATTTACAACATTAAATCTACACGCCCAGCAGCGGGAATTAGTTTACGAGGATGATTTTGAAAGCTATGCGGTTGATGATTTCATCGCTCAGTCTAATCCCGAAATGTGGACAACCTGGTCAAATGCTCCGGGTGGCAGCGAAGATGCGCAAATTAGCGATGAACAAGCTTTTAGTGGAACAAAATCGGTTAAAGTGGATGGGGTCACAGACCTCATTCTTAAACTTGGCAACAAAACCAGCGGGGTTTATGAGGTTAATTTTAATTTCTATGTACCGGTAGGTTTGGGTGGATATTACAATATCCAGCATTATGAAGCACCTGGTGTTGAATGGGCCTTTGAAGTTTATTTCCAGGCCAATGGCACTGGCTTCATGAATGCCGGTGGTGATAATGCAGCCACGTTCAACTATACACAAGGTGAATGGTTTACAATTAATAATTACATAGACCTGGATGCCGACTGGGCGCAGGTTTACTTTGATGATGTATTGATCCATGAATGGCAATATAGCCTTCAGGCACAAGGAGCGCCCGGTCTGCTGCAACTTGGAGCCGTTAATTTCTATGCCGGCGTAGTTACCGGATCGGGAGAAATACCAACCTATTATCTGGATGACATTTCATTCGATGCAAATATTGAACAGGTGCTTTATTACAATGAGTTTGATGAATACACTATTGGCGAATATATCGCTGTTGTGGATCCCGATTGGTGGACAACCTGGTCAAATACCCCCGGCACTGCTGAAGATGCGTTTATCGTAAATGAACAATCAAGTAGTCCTGAGAATTCCATAAAAGTAGATGGGATCTCTGACCTGGTTTTCAAAATGGGCAACAAAACAAGCGGAAAATACATACTTGATTTCGAGTATTTCGTACCTTCAACATTTGGAGCTTATTATAACCTTCAACATTATGAAAGTCCGGGTGTAGAATGGGCTGTAGAAGTCTATTTTGCAACAGATGGAAACGGCTCCGTAAATGCCGGGGGAGAAAATGCCGCAACCTTCACATACAATCACGACGAGTGGTTACAAATTACCAACGTTATTGATCTGGATGCTGACTGGGCGGAGCTTTATATCGATGATGTGCTAATCTACGAATGGCAGTTTAGTCTTCAGGCCACCGGAGAACCCGGAATGTTGCAATTGGGAGGCGCCAATTTCTACGCCGGAGCTCCTACAGGTGAAACACCAACCTATTTTCTTGATAACCTCTCCTATGTTGCATTGGTTCAGCCTGCACTAGGGTCAATTATCGATATTGATGACAGTGATATCCTGAGTTTATTGTCGGAAGGCGAAATGGAAACCATTAATCGTTCCCTTACAAACGCTGGTGACATGCCTCTTATCTATGATATTGTTGTTTCGTTTGATGATCCTACTGGTGCCAAAACATCACCATGGGTTTCAAATACCCCAATTGGCAAATTCATCGACACACCGGCACATGCTCCAAATTATACTCCTGGAATTGTTGCCCCTGCAAACCGCGATGTCGTATTGAACTATGACGGAGAGAATGCTTCTGCCATTGGATCAGCAGTAGCCGCACAATGGCGAGTTGCTGCCATGTTCCCGTCAAGTATGGTTGCACAGTACAATGGTATGTATGTTTCGGCAGTCAGTGTATTTATCAATGAAGTAGCCAGTTCAAATAAAATCCAGATTTACGATATGGGTTCTATTAATTTGCCTGGACCTGGTGTATTACTTTACGAGCAGGATTTTACCCCACTTCCTACAAGCTGGAATGAAGTTATTTTAACTACCCCGGTTTATGTTAGCGGACGCGATTTGTGGGTAGGATACCGTTTTAACAAACCAGCAAACATGTATCCTGCCGGGGTTGATGCAGGTCCGGCAAATCCAAACGGAGACTGGCTTGCTACGGGTCCGGGATGGGGACACTTATCAGACAATCCTGCACTTGATGCCAACTGGAATATCCGTGCTTTGCTTACTGGCGAGTCAGGACCAGTCTGGTTGTCAGTTAATCCTAATCAGGGAATAGTTGAAGGAGGATCATCGGATGTATTGGATATTGTAGTGAATTCTGCTGGCCTGACTCCTGCCAACTACTTTGGAAAATTGCACGTAAGAAGCAATGATCCTGAAAATGAACAAGTTGATATTGCAGTCACACTCACGATTGTTACAGGAATCAATGACGTTGGAGAACAAACGTATGTTTCTGTATATCCTAATCCTGCAAATGATGTATTGTTCCTCAAAGGCAATACCGACATTAAAACAATTACACTGAGGAACATCCTTGGTCAGGTTGTTTATGAAAGTTTTGTTGGTCAACGTGATACCCGCATTGCAACAAGTAGCTTTGAATCCGGAATGTACATTCTGACCATTCAAACCCAAAGGGGAATTGCTACTCAAAAAATCATGATTCATTAATCACTGATATTGCTCAAAGAAAAAGGGCTTCCATTTGGAGGCCCTTTTTGATTTTATCCAACTGATGATCTTTCAAAGCGTATAATATGCCGAAATTACCAGTGCATCGCTAAACTGTCCGTGATCCCAAAAACGCCATACATCTCCGGTTACACGTCTTTTACGTAAGGAAAACAGCGAATTGTCAGTTCTTAAATTAACCCGGAGATTATCATTTATTCTGACAGATAGTCCGGCCAGAAAACAGAGATTGGTTAAACTGAATGGTGATTCTACAGTTTCGTATCCATTAAATTTCTCATTGCTGTGGATCAGAATATTCAAGCTTAGTCCGGTTTCGAAACTGAGAAGTTCATTGTATTGAATTCTGTAAAGTAATGGCATATTGATATATCCCAAACGCATAAGGTATGCATCTAATTTATCTTTCTCGTAATCCGGATTTTCACGGCTACCTTTCTGTATGTATCCCAACTCCATCTGCATTTTTGATCTTGCGCCAATAGCAAGGCTGATCCACCCTCCGGCGTTGATGCCGGCTTTGTTGTAGCCCGAATATTGATCGCCTGCAACCTGACTGCCCACCAGGCCAAGCATTACGCCGCCCTCAAACTTCTGGGCGTTAAGGTTAAAAATACAGAGAAAGCAAAAAAAGGTGAGTAAAAATCCGAATTTCATGGGTGTATTTTTTTGTTGTGCTGATGTTGGGTTTATCGCACACTAAAATACAAACAAATCCCACATCAACGGCAATTTTCAGGAGGACCTGCCATATCCTTTAATTCGCCAAACCATACCACAATAAACTGATCGTTGGCTCCGATGCCCATGGCTTCCCAGGTGGCGGTTTTCCATTTCCCCCGATTCATCATTACTTCGTGGTGTCCACGGCTTTTCTTCCAGCCTTCAAGTGCATCTTCAACAAACGACTGATTATCGGAATAATCGTGCGTAGAGTAAAATGCAATTTCAAATCCATCTCCTTTATAACTGGTGAGCTCCCGGGGTTTATCCCACATGCAGGCAGCCTTACTGTGATCACTGCCATAGCAGCATGAACTCCATCCGGGATTCTCTGACCAGCTATGAAGGTTACACGATGTGCCATACGTATAGTGGCCCTTCAGATCATTTACATGAATGCGTGCCACCCACGATAATGAAGTTGAAAGCGGAATCGGCTTAAGACCCTGTTTTCTGCGGTATTGGTTGATTGCGGTTGCCATTTTCTGTTCAGCGTCATTCAAACAATGTGTTCCGGAAAGCTTTGCAGAAACGGGTGGAATTGACTGCCCGTATGCAGTCACTTCTATCAACATCAGCAAGCTGAGAAGTCTGAGTAAGATCATAGTCAATTGTAGTTCAACGTATTTTTTTCCTTTAAAAACCGGAAAGGCGTTAAAGTAATTCAGTGAAATTTCGGTAAAGTTACAAACCAGAATTATAACGCAGATTTTGTTTCAAAAATTGCACCAGAAATTTCATGTCAGTTTTTCGGGAAATACTGTAGTTTACTCCAGACATCGACTTATTCAACCCAGTGAATGAATCTATTTTTCTCAACCACTGAATAAAGTTTTATTATTCAACCGATTTCGCGTAATTTTGGTACGGTGCAATTTATTCCTTCATGCCCACATGCAATAATCAGAAAATATTATGGATAATAACCAGTTCAAAATTCTATTGGTCGATGATGAACCCGATGTTCTTGAGTTTCTGAGCTATAACCTGAAAAAAGAGGGTTACACAGTTTATAAAGCCAAGAATGGCCGTGTCGGACTCGAACTGGCTGTGCAGGAAAAACCTCAGCTGATTATCCTCGATGTAATGATGCCTGAGATGGATGGTATTGAGACTTGCCGTGAGATAAAACAGATTCCCGGTCTAAAGGATTCTCTGGTTGTTTTTCTGACTGCACGTGGTGAAGATTATTCTCAGATTGCTGGTTTTGATGCCGGAGCAGATGATTATATTACAAAACCAATAAAACCCAAAGTGCTTACCAGCAGGGTGAAAGCATTGCTGCGACGCTATAAATCCGCGCAGGAGGAGTCTGTCATTCATACATTGCCTGAAATGATTATTGATCGCGAAAAATATGTCATTTTCAAAGATGGCAAAGAAATTACCCTTCCGAAAAAGGAATTTGAATTGTTGTTACTGCTTACTTCCCGACCCAATAAAGTATTTTCGCGAGACGAAATATTTGCCCGCGTATGGGGAAATGACGTGATTGTTGGTGACAGAACCATTGATGTTCACGTCAGGAAAATCCGTGAAAAGATCGGTATCGAGAACATTAAAACCATTAAGGGCGTAGGTTACAAATATGAATCCTGATTGCTATGAAAGTTGACTTCTCAAACCCGAATAAACTTGCCATCAACAACGCACTGATTGTTGTTATTTTTCTGGCTGTACTGTTTTCAGTTTTTGCTCTTTTTGTGGATGAGAATCCTCAATGGTGGTTTATGTTGATTTTACTGCCGGCAATGTTTCTGCTTACCTATTATCTTTTCCGGTACACACTGGAAAAATTTATTTACGAAAAAATAAGGATAATCTATAAAACCATTCGAAACAAGAAATCGGTAAGGGGAAGTGAACAGCCTGAAATAAAGGGCAAAACTATTGAGAATGTTTATGAAGAGGTGGTGGACTGGGGCAACAAAAAAAGCATGGAAATTGAGGAACTTAAGGAAATGGCAAAATACCGGAGGGAGTTTCTGGGAAATGTATCACATGAACTTAAAACACCCATCTTTAATATTCAGGGATATGTTTTGACTCTACTCGACGGAGGTCTGGATGATCCGAGCATCAACAAAGAATACCTGATGCGGACTGAAAAAAGCATCAATCGCATGATTGCCATAGTTGAAGATCTGGAAACTATTTCTTCGCTGGAATCAAGTGAACTAAAACTTAACCTTAAAAAAACTGATATTCTCGCGCTGACCCGTGAAGTGGTTGAATTTCTTGAAATTAAAGCCCGTAAACGAAGCAACAACATTACATTTGGTGACAATTATGACAAGCCGGTTTATGTTATGGCTGATAAAGAGAGGATTCGTCAGGTACTGATTAATCTGATTGATAACTCCATTAAATATGGAAATCAGGAGAATGGAAAGACCCAGATCAGTTTCTTTGATATGGACGAAAATATACTGGTTGAGGTTACTGACAACGGAAATGGAATTGATCAGGCTGACCTGAAGCGGATTTTTGAACGATTCTACCGCACAGACAAAGGCCGGTCGCGTGAGCAAGGTGGTTCAGGGCTCGGGCTTGCCATCGTTAAGCACATTATTGAAGCACATGAGCAAGCCATTAATGTTCGCAGCACTTCCGGAGTGGGTACAACTTTTGCTTTCACACTCCGAAAGGCATAAGATATTAAATATCAGTATTTTCGCTCAGTGGTAAAGATAACCAGTTTTTCAAGCGAACTTCTTGAGATGTTATCCGGAAACTCACTGAGTAATTCCAGGGCTGCATCTCTGTATTCAAACATTTTTTTCTCGGCATAGGCAATTCCGCCTTTTTCGTAAACTTCCTTAATCAGCGCATTTACCTTTGCGGGATTATCATTATGGTTTTTCACTATATTTATGATACGTCGCTTGTCAAGCCAGGATGCATTCGTTAATAGAAAAATCAGAGGAAGTGTCATCTTCTTTTCCTTTATGTCGATGCCATTTGGTTTGCCGGTGTCCATGCTTTTTGAGTAATCAAACAGATCGTCTTTAATCTGAAAGGCAATGCCGGTCAGCTCGCCAAACCTATGGTACTTTTTTATCGTTTCCTGGTCTGCTCCGGCTGATGCTGCCCCGCATGCACAACATGAAGCAATCAGAGAAGCTGTCTTCTTACGGATAATTTCAAAGTATATATCCTCACTGATATCCAGGCGACGGGCTTTCTCAATCTGAAGCAATTCACCTTCACTCATTTCGCGGGTTGCATCTGCAACTATCCGAAGCAGATCAAAGTCATTGTTATCAAGCGAAAGCAACAAACCTTTCGACAACAGAAAATCACCGATCAGCACCGATATTTTGTTTTTCCAGAGTGCATTGAGCGAGAAAAAGCCACGTCTTTCGTTTGAATCATCCACCACATCGTCATGAATAAGTGTGGCGGTGTGCAAAAGCTCAATCAGCGATGCAGCACGATAGGTAGAGTCGTTTACCTGACCGTGGGTTTTGGCTGTAAGAAATACAAACAAAGGCCTGATCTGCTTTCCCTTTCTTTTTACAAGGTAAGCGGTAATCCGGTCAAGCAAAGGGACTTTGCTGCGCATCGAGTCCCTGAATTTCTTCTCAAACTCCCTGATATGGTCTTCAACCGGTGCTTTAATTTCGTTCAGTAAGCTCATCTTAAGCCATTAGCAATGTTAATGTATGCAAATATATTGCAAAACAGTCGTTATCGGCCCATTGTTCTGATTTATTATCAATAATCATAAAGGATTTTATGCATTGCCTTACTTATTTACTCCATTAAACTGAGATCATCCTTAATTTTTCTAAGAAACTAGTTTTTTTATTACGCTTTCATCAAAGTCAGTAATTCAATTCAGATACATGAGAGTCATTCTCACACTGCTTAATTCCTACCTTTGCAAAAAAATAATTATGTCAGGTTTTCTTTTTGATGATATTGTATTCGGGCCGGTCAAAAGCCGTCGATTCGGAGTTTCTCTGGGGATTAATCTTTTGCCCGAAAACAGAAAAATATGTAATTTCAATTGTGTTTACTGCGAATGTGGTCTTTCTGATTACAAGCAAAACGCAGGAGCCAGACTTCATACTGCAGTCGAAATTATTGACGCGCTTCGTACACGTTTTGATTCACTTTCAAACGAAGGTCTCAAGCCCGACAACATAACTTTTGCCGGAAACGGCGAACCAACGCTGCATCCGGGTTTTGCCGAAATCATCGACCAGACCATTGAACTCAGAAACAAATACTTTCCCAAAGCACTGATCACTGTACTTTCCAATTCCACACGGCTTCATATCCCCGAAATCAAAAAAGCTTTGCTTAAGATTGACAACAATGTACTTAAGCTGGATGCCGGCAGTCAGGAAATGTTTGAAAAAGTCAATCGATGTGCCGGTAATATTTTGCTTCAAAATGTGGTTAATCAACTGGCTTCTTTCGAAGGAAAGCTAAGCATTCAGACACTTTTTTTGCGCGGAGTTGTGAATGGAATTGAAGTAGACAATACAAGCAAACATGAGCTTGATTTATGGCTAGATCACATCAGGATTATTAAACCTGAGCTGGTAATGATTTACCCCATTGAAAGAGAAACTGCAGAGAGTGGCATTGAAAAAATAGGGAAAGAGGAACTTAATGGCATTGCAGCATTACTAAAACCTCTTAATATTCCGGCCGAGGTCTTTGCCTGATCGGAAACAAATATGTTTGGTTGTTGTTGATTCTTGAATAAAGCTGCTTAGTTATGTGGGAAAAAAGAATGATTGCAGACGACTCAGGGCGTTGTTATCTTGAGAAAAGTTTTGAATTCAGTAATTTTACTGAAGCTTTTGCATTTATGACCAGGGTAGCATTTCTGGCCGAAAAGCACCAGCATCACCCCGACTGGAGCAATGTTTATAACAAAGTTGTGGTGAAATTAAGTACGCATGATGCCGGTGATATAGTAACCGAAAAAGATTACGAACTGGCTGCTGCTATTGACCTTTTATAGCATAAATTGCAATGTTTTTATAAATCTGGTTATATGCTGAATTACCCTGTTAAAGTTTTGCTGGCATTTGGCGAAACATTCAGTGGAAATACTGAACTGCACGATTGGCTTTTAAAGAACGGATATCCTGAACTCGGCGCTTTATCCAGTGCCATCAGAGGCAGTGATGAAGCACTGGTGTGGTTGATGAAAAATGGTTTTCGTGAACTGGCAGCGCTTGATTCAGCCATCGATGATAACGAAAAAGCTTATCACTGGCTTAATCTCAACAAGCATTATTTTCTGGCTGCTTTTTCTGATGCCTGTCACAATCAACCGGAAGCCGTTGAATGGTTCACAAAAAATGACCTGAAAATTTTTCTGGCAATTGCTGCAAAAATCCGATTTTACAGAGACAATCAAACTTTTGATCATCACAAACTTCATTTCTGATGCCTGTCAGAAAATATTAACTCTGTGCTTTGAAAATGAATGCCGGAAGTATTCACAATTCTTTAATTTTCACACAGCCCAGCTTTAAAACTACGGGGATAAAAAAAATCCCTGCTTTTTCAGGGCAGGGATTATAAGGGAATTTGTTGTGGTTAGCCGCACTTGGAATATCCGCAATGTTTACACGTCATACATCCTTCTTTAAAAACAAGGGCATTTTTCTCGCCGCAACTCGGGCAGGTTTCTTTTGCACCCGTTGATGTACCATCGGGGATGTAACGTTTGAGTGATCGTACAACGCCGTTTTTCCAGGTTGTGATGCTGTCGTTGTCGAAGTTGAGATTTTGAATCAGGTTTACAAGAAATGGCAATGGCATTCCATGGCGCAGGATTCCTGAGATCAGCTTGGCGTAGTTCCAGTACTCTTTGTTGAAAGAACGCGAAAGTCCTTCGATGGTTACTTTGTATCCATCCTTGTCCTCAAACTGAAAATCGTATCTGGCCGATTCGCCTTCGTTTTTATAACGATAAACCCATCCTTTAACTACCCATGGCGGAAGATAGAAACCTTCAGCTTTACCTGTAAACACTTCATAAGGCTTGCCATCCATCAGTCCGATAACGGCGATCCATTTTTCATAATCATTCTGAAACCTCACAACATCTGCTTCCAGTTTCAATGGACGGGTGGGTGCTTTGGTTTCGCGAAATTCAGAGACTTCCTCTTGCTTCTCATTGCTGATCAATACTCCAGAGCGTGAACCGTCGCGATATATGGTCATGCCTTTGCATCCGCTTTCCCAGGCAGTTTTGTAAACTTCGCTTACAAGCTCTTCGGTGGCTTCTTTTGGCAAATTAACGGTAACGCTAATGGAGTGGTCAACCCATTTTTGTATGGCACCCTGCATGCGTACTTTGCTCAGCCAGTCAATATCGTTTGAAGTTGCTTTGTGATATGGTGACCTGGCAATGATTGGCTGAAGTTTTACATCATCAAAAAGTTTTACCTCATCAGGATTATATCCGTTTATTTTCAGCCAATCGAGGAATTTCGGGTGAAATACATTGTACTCTTCCCATGAATCGCCAATCTCGTCAACAAAGTTAACAGTAACGTTTTTGTCGTTTGGATTAACCTTTCGGCGGCGTTTGTAGCTCACCATAAAAACAGGCTCAATACCCGATGAAGTTTGTGTGCAGATGCTCACACTTCCGGTTGGCGCAATGGTAAGCATGGCAATGTTGCGTCGTCCGTTGCGGGCCATCTTTTCATACAATTCAGGCGATGCTTCTTTCAATCGCTGAATAAACGGGTTGTTTTTTTCGCGCTCGAAGTTGTAAATCGGGAAAGGTCCTCTTTCGGCGGCAAGATCAGCGGAAGCTCCATAAACCTCGGTAGCCAGCGATTTATGCACATCAACGGAGAAAGTGGTAGCATCTTCTGACCCGTAACGCATTCCCAGTGCGGCAAGCATATCACCTTCGGCTGTAATGCCAATACCGGTGCGGCGTCCAAGCAGGGTTTTCTGGCGGATATTTTCCCACATTTTGCGCTCAATCCTCTTTATTTCTTCATCTTCAGGATCGGCTTTTACTTTGGCAAGAATGGCGTCTATTTTCTCTGATTCCAGATCAATGATGTCATCCATAATCCTGAGCGCATATGCCGAATGCTTTTTGAAAAGATCCATATTAAACCTGGCTTGAGGCGTAAATGGATTTTCAACATAGCTGTAAAGATTTATGGCAATCAGCCTGCAACTGTCATACGGGCAGAGTGGAATTTCGCCGCAGGGATTGGTTGACATGGTTTTGAATCCAAGGTCGGCATAGCAGTCGGGAACTGATTCTTTTATAATGGTATCCCAGAAAAGCACACCGGGTTCGGCAGATTTCCATGCATTGTGAATAATTTTATTCCAGATTCCCAAAGCATCAATTTCCTGAATTTTCGTCGGGTTTTCCGAGTATATCGGATATTGCTGGCGGTATGGAGTTCCATTGATAACTGCCCGCATAAACTCATCGTCAATTTTCACCGAGACGTTGGCGCCGGTAACTTTTCCCTGCTCCATTTTGGCATCAATAAAATTTTCGGCATCGGGATGTTTCACCGAGATCGAGAGCATAAGTGCGCCTCGTCTTCCATCCTGAGCAACTTCGCGGGTTGAGTTGGAATAGCGCTCCATAAAAGGAACAATTCCGGTTGAAGTGAGGGCGCTGTTCATTACGGGGCTTCCGGTTGGACGAATGTGTGAAAGGTCATGTCCGACGCCTCCACGTCGTTTCATCAATTGCACCTGCTCCTGATCAATCTTCATGATGCCGCCATAAGAGTCGTAATTGCTGTCTCCACCAATTACAAAACAGTTTGAAAGCGATGATACCTGAAAATTATTTCCCATACCAGCCATTGGGCTGCCTTGAGGAATGATGTACTTAAAGTTGCGAAACAGCTCAAAGATTTCTTCCTCGCCCATTGGGTTAGGGTATTTTTTCTCAATGCGTGCCACTTCCGAGGCAAGCCTGCGATGCATGTCGTCAGGGGTGAGTTCATAAAGATTGCCAGCACTGTCTTTCAGCGCATATTTGTTCATCCACACACTGGCCGCAAGGGTATCTCCATCAAAGTATGCTGTAGCATTTTCAAGAATTTCCTCATGTGAATAGGAAACCTGTTTTTTTGTCTCTGCAATATTTATTGTTGCAGATCTTTCAGTCGTAATTGTGTCCATGTTTTTTAAATTCTGTTCCGGTTCAATAATTTTTTGTTCCGGTACAACAGGTCGCACTCTTTGCCCGAGTACTTCTTCATAATACTCAGTTTTGCTCCCGGTTCCTGATGTTTCAGCAACTTCTTCAAAATTAGCAAACAGGTTATTTTCCATAGCAATAGGACAAATGACAGTGAATCAAATATTTTAACTATACTTCAGATTCTTTTGATAATAAAGCACTTATCTGAAAGACAAGTGCTAAAGAATCATCAGACCAATATACAACAACCATTAGGGTAAGGCAAAATAGACTTATTAACAATTGACCCTTTTTGTGTCGTAAATGCCTGAACCCGAAATTGTAATAATCTTAATAATTATTTTTCGGACGGGCTTTTTATGGCTGAAATACTTAGTTGCCGGAAGTTCTGAATAACAAGTTGATTATCAGTATAAAAGCTGAAAGTAGCGCTGTTGTAGCCAAAGTACAAAGATCGGCAAGTTTATGATGTGAAAAGTCCAAAGATTTTCACAATGGCTTTTGAGTTATTAACAATCGTAAAGTGGAAACCTTTGGCTGAGTCCAAAGTCGTTGCTAAACGCAGAATGTAAGACAATTGTATTGAAGGAATGATCGCCGGTCTATAATTATCAATCCTGAAATTACACTTGAAAACTTCCCAATAAGCTAGAAATCAAGGCTTAATGAGATGTAGAAGACAGGTTTATTGATGACCATATCTTCAATTCCCCAGGCATAATCGGCCCTGAGGAAGTAACCCAGAATGCGGGTTCTGGCGCCAAATCCCAAGCCTCCCACAACGGGTTCGCGTTGTTCGCGTATGGTTATAAACAGCGGTCCACGGCGGATAATTCTTGTAAAAAGGGCATTCTCATCCGAGTAGGGTGTAGGGCCTGTCCAGGCAGTACCCAGATCTCCGAAAGCAATTACCTGAAAATTATTAAGGAAGTCAGACCTGAGCGGCCGGTTGGCGAAATAGCTGAATACCGGGAAACGCAATTCAGAATTGATTACAGCAAAACTATTTCCGTTTCTCACATTCTGATAGAACCCGCGCATATTGGTGGCCAGGGTCTGATAAGCATAGTTTTGCGAGTAATCGATAGGTGCTTCGGTTGTGAATTTCGGCGTAAGCCAGGTGTCAACACCACCCATATAATAGATCAGTTTACTATGCCCGAATGAAGTACTTGTTGCAAAACGGTTGGCCCAGATAAAATTACGGTGAATAGGCATATAATGACGTATGTCGAATCCGACAACAGCCATGTTGTTGAACCCGTCTTTGCCACCGATCTCCTGATAATACTCCCCGAAAAGTTTAAAACGCATTCCATCCAGCAAATTCAGTCCCAACTGCCGGGTGCCATCATAGGTTACTTCTCCTTTTGCCGAAACCCAGTGTTTGTTAACATCCGGTTGACGCAGGTTATACTGGTCGGTTGACATAAAAACGGCTCTATCTTTTCGGAAAGTAGCTGTTCCTTTAATGCTCAGAAGTGGATTTATGGGATATCTGAGAATATAATGCAGTTCATGTATTTTATACCTTACAATTGAATACAAGCTGACCTGTTCAATAGACTGCCGATGGAAGTAAATTTCCCTGTCGAGGCGATGTTTGAGGTTGGCAATTGAAATAATGTACTCATTGTTTACAAGATTGAAGTCGAGCCTTACCCCGGCAACAATGCGGTAATCTTCAAGCAGATCTGTCATGCCGACTTTAAAAAATGCATTCAGTCCGGGAGTCAGAAAAATGGGACCGCCTCCACCCGAAAAAGGCTGATAAGAAGTGCTCAGGAAGTTAAAATCGAGCTGATTAACAAGCTCATTTATTTTGTACTCAACATTGTAGTTTCTTTGCTTTGGAACAACAAACTCTTCCAGACCTTCAATCTGCCCGCCTCTTCTTCTTTTACCCCCTGTCCTGCTGCTTTCCAGCGATATCCGGTATTCTTCCAGATCAATAAGGCTGTCGGAAGCAGGGAGTTCGGGATCACCTGCATAAACACTCATAAACTGCCGCCTTCGTGTTGATTTTACAGGAATCTGACTTTCAGGTTTGCTTGCTTCTTGTGTACTGCTCAGAAGTAACTGCTGATCCATGTAAGGAGTGTTCTGAGGAGTTACATGCTCAATTCTGCGGGCTGGAATCTGATCGTAAGTGTGAATGGTCATCAACTGACCCGAATGTATAACTTCGGCAATTTTGCCGGCTGCAGGTGAGGCAGTGTGCGACAACACATTCCGGGCATAGTTGGTTAATCCGTAATTTCGGGTAAAGTATCGATAGTGGGCAATGGTGTCAACATGGGTAATCACACTATCAAAGCCGGCCAGATAGCGGTTGTAGATGCCCGATTCGTCGCTCAGATAAGAAATATAGCCTTTTTCATACTGAACGGGCTGTATTTCGTTGGCTGAAGGTGTATCGGTTATTCGCCGCAGGGTTTTGGTTTCAGGGCCTATGTCATAGATAAAAAGATCGTGGGTCCGTTCCAATCCTGGTCTGGAAATTACCGGATTGTCCCTCAGAGTATCATCCGGCCGGTTCGAGCTGAAGACAATCTGCTTTGAGTTGTTGAAAAAAACAGGGTTCAGGTCATTGTAAACATCTTTGGTAATCTGATTGGCCGAGGATGCAGCAATGTTGAAGATGAAAATATCGCTTTGACCTTTTCTTATGGCTGACATGGCAAGATTTCGTCCGTCATGCGAGTAATTGATGTCGATAATTTTCTGAAATCCGTAGATAAACTGCCAGGTTCGTTTGCGGGTATCCGTGTCTATCTGATAAAATCTGATTTCACCTTTCCGTTCAGTTATCAGACCTATAATATTGTTGATGGGATGAAACTCAATGAGCGGATACGACATATCTGCTTTTTCATCGAGGCGCTGACCCTGACGGTAGATTATTTTGCGCTTCCCTGTTTGATTGTTGTACAGCCATACCTTTACCTGCCCGGCTTCATTGCTTATCCAGGCCATATGTCTGCCATCGGGGCTTATTCTGATGCGGTCATAAACAACCGTCTTTTTTACCTTTTTCTGTAAAGGCGGAGTCTGCGGAAGTACCCTTTCCTGGTCGCTGTTCTCATATTGTTTGCGATAAGCTTCATACCACTCCTTTACGAGATTGCGGAAAGAGACATTGAGCACATAAAGAAATCCGGTTTCTACATTACGACTAACCCGGGCCAGGTAAATAATATTGGGAATGCTCTGCTTTCCATATTTATCTGAAATATATTTCCAGATGCTGTGCCCTGCATAAATCGCATCATCACCTTTAAGATGGTTGAACTTTTTATATCGGCCACTTATTATACCATCGCGCACATAATTGTCGATTTCGGTGTTCCACTCTTCAGCGATGTACGATACCAGTCCATCGATAAACCATGGAGGCATTGTCATCAGGGTAGAATTTGTAATCTGCCTTCCTACAGAACCACCGTAAATTGACTGGTCGATAAGTGCTCTGGCCATTCCTGCTCTGATCTGTTTCTCAAATCGGGAATAATCTCCATCGAAATAAATGAAAACCTTATTGGCAACAATGTGCGTGATTCCCCCGATGTTGTATTGTTGTTCGCTCAACAGTCCTATATTGCTTTGTTTCAGATCGGTAAGCGAGTTGAAAACAATAAATTCAACCTTGTCGGTCAGTCTTGTTTCGAGAAATGACTCAAGTTCGGGTTGAATTTGTTTGGCATAGCGAGCGGTATAAATGGCGAGCTCTTTACCATTCAGGTAGAAATAGGTGTCAAAATCTTCAAAACGGTAATACGTCCAAAGGAAATCGCCATATTGAACCCTGTTTTTCCCGAAAGGCATCTGAGAGCCATTATAAAACTGGGCAAACACTCCCGTAGAAAGCAGCAGGCCGGTAAGCAGAAGTAAAAATTTCCGCTGATATTTAATACAGAAGCATGAGCAAGCTGGTCTTTTCATCCGGGGTTGAATAGGGATGTAAAATTAACATAAAAAAAGCGGACTTGTTGAAACAGATGCTTCAAAGAAGGCTTTTTGCAACAAATGTTGTGCCGTGGGTTGTTGATTGGATGGTTTTGATACTGCAAATGCATTATTTACGATAAAAATGTTATCGTTGACCGCCTCGATCTAAAATTTTTCAGCCATGGACAGTAAAACATAAAAAAGTGAGTGTTGACAACGGGATGAACGGAGAAATGCGGATTATCCTTTGTTTGAAGTGGGGTTGCGGGTGATGATCATCATATTTCATCGGGTAATTTCCTGCTGTACATATTTATAATATGGCTTCCTGCTCAGCCGCAACCCAATATTTCATGTAAAAAACCAGCCTGAATATCATCAGCAGATCGATATTTTTTATACGTTTACGTCCTGATTCAAAAAGGCTTCTGAAACCCGGCGATTATGAAAAAAATATTACTTGTATTTTACCTGTTTTGTATCTCCTTGATTTCGAGTGCCCAGTCACCCTGGCGCGAAGGCGAAATGCAGGTGAAGGTTTTTGCTGAACAGCCGGAGCAGCAGCAACTAATAAAGCAGCTTAATATAAATGCTGATTTTGCAGGGGATTTTTTAAGATGTTACCTTACTCCTCAGGAATATGAATCACTGCTGGCTTCCGGTATCCGCTGCGAAGTTGAAATTCCCGATCTCAATCATTGGTCAGCATCTTTCGGTCCTTTGGGCGTGCCAACCGGTTATTATACAGTGGCTCAGTTGAATGAAATTGCCGATAGTCTTGCCACCCATTTTCCGGATATCTGCACCCTTCATACCATTGGAATTGCCAGCAACTTTGATGTGATTTACGCACTGAAAATCAGCGATAGCTCTTCAGTTGATGAGAATGAACCTGAAATTCTGTTTGATGGAGGAATACATGGCGATGAAGTTGGCGGATCTGAAAATATGATACGCTTTGCCCGTGATCTTTGTCTCGGATATGAAAACGACCCGTACATAACTGATCTGGTTGATAACCGGGAAATCTGGATAATCTACTGCCTTAATCCTTACGGGAGATCAGCCATGACGCGCTATAACCTTCCAGGTGTTGACATTAACCGCGATTGTGGATATATGTGGAATGGCGAAGGAAACAGTACCTCTGCTTTTTCGCAACCCGAAACCAAAGCGCTCAGAGGTATGCTTACCGATAATCAGTTTGTAATACATTGCAGTTATCACAGCGGAATTGAGTTTATAAGTTTTCCATGGAGTTATCGCGCTTCACAAACCCCTGATCATGCGCAGCATCAATATCTGGCATCCTTATACGCAAGTACTTCAGGTTATACAAATATTCCTTATCAGCAGGGCTATTCAGGTATGTATCCGATAAACGGGAGCACCAAGGATTTTGGCTACGGCGCTGTGGGTTCCATCAGCTGGTCGGTAGAAATATCTGTAAGCAAACAGCCTCCAGCCTCTCAGATTGTGCCCATTTATCTGAAAAACAAGCCTTCCATGCTGGCTATGTGTGAGTATGCCGGCTACGGAATTTCAGGATTGGTAACCGATGAAACGACCGGCGAGCCTGTGTCGGCCAATATATTTGTAAACAATTTTTACCCCATCAGCACTGACCCTGAAGCGGGTGATTTTCACAAATTTCTGGTTCCTGGTAATTATGAATTAAAAGTGATTGCCAATGGTTATGAACCACAAACGCTCACCAATATTGTTGTCAGCAACCAATCTTCAACATATATAAACGTTGAACTACAGCCAGCTACAGGTCAGTATGCACGGGCATTGGTCAGCAGTTATATTCCCAACAACAACCCAATGGACGAAGGGTATACCCCTGCAGCACTTGGCCCGCCCGATGGAGTTCAGTACTCATTGGGCCGGTTCGGATGGGCAGTTTTTGATATGGGTACACCGGTAATCAACGGCGAAGGGCCTGATGTGATTGTACATGAAATTGATGCAACACCCGAAGGATACACACTTTTCGCCGGCAGCACCATTGATGGTCCATGGCAATCTATGGGAACAGGTATTGGTACCAAAGCCTTTGATCTGTCCTCCACATTTCTGCCCGAAGCCCGGTATTTTAAAATCAGTGATGATGGCGACGGACAATCGCAGGTTAACAATGCTGGTTTCGATCTGGATGCAATTGAAGGAATTGTGAGAATTCCTCCCGTTGATTCAACCGGGTATATTTCGGGTTTCATTTATGAATATCACAATCCAACTCAGGTAGTAGAAGGTGCGACGGTCTATTCCGGGGAGTATTCAACCATCAGTGGTTCAGATGGTTTCTTCCTCATCAGAGCCGATACCGGCAATGTTCAGATTTGTGCTGAACACTGGAGCAGATGGTTTTACGATTGCGATTCAGTGTATGTAAATCCCGGCGACACGTTAAACCACAACATGTACCTTTATTATGTTGAAAAAGTTAGCAAAATAGATTATCCTGCGATAAGCATTTATCCGAATCCGTCTAAAGGCCTGGCAAAGATATCCGTGCAGGGAAATGCTGTGATTGAGAAAATAATTGCTTTGGACAATTCAGGGGCTGTGCACAATGTTCAATTCTATCCGGACGGTTCGGGTTCTGCTATCGCTGATTTTTCAGGTCATAGTGCGGGGTTTTACATTCTTGAAATCCGCCTGAAGGATGGTGAAATCATGCACGCAAAAATTGTAATTCAGTAATCTTGTTTTTTATGAGACCCATAATATCACCGCCTGAAATTGAATTAAATTTGTAACTGCAGAAACAGCACACTCAACACTTTCTTATTAAATTCCCGATGAAAAGAACATTTACCTTCCTGCTCATTTTTTTGTTTGCAGCAACACTCTCGGCCCAGGTAACCGAATTCACCTATCATTTTGACCAGCCTGAAACCAGTGTATTCGGGTCAAATCAAATCATCAATTTTCCGAACACCATGCTTCAGGGAAAACCCGGCGAGCCAATGATGCCCTATCATGCTGTAAATCTGTTGATTCCCCCCGGCCATGAAGCCATCAGCATTTCGGTAACCGGTACCGGTGAAGTATTCCTGACAGGAAATTACAAACTGCCTCCTGCTCAGTTTTCAAGGCCCATTTCAATTCCGGGATTTATTGCGCAACCCGAAAATGAAGAAGTTTATAATTCATCTGACATCTATCCTTCAAAGCTTCATGGTAACCTGAGCACCCATTATATGAATGGATATGCTTATGCACAATCGGTTTTTACCCCGGTACGATACATTCCTGCCGAAGGTAAAATCAGCTTTTTCAGTGAAATAACCATCCGAATAGAAACCCGCGAAACAACCCGGGGACGGGAAGCCCTGAAAAACCTGAGTTCTTCAGCGGCTCTTCAGAGATCCGCGCTGAAAAATGCCCAGAATCCTGAGATGGCTTCAGTTTACTC
>Ga0351880_1066_pt1 | contig 30855 bp, 25 predicted proteins | sample BONcelFGM3001E13_FD_206766 | JGI IMG/M metagenome (GOLD analysis project Ga0351880, IMG submission 206766) | Enriched cells from coal bed in the Powder River Basin, Montana, United States - BONCAT cells FGM rep3 HSBNCT.FGM.300.1.E13 ...
GCAGGGCCGGATCAATCCGCTGGCGGGGACAAGACCCCTCAGAAAGCCCGACTGGGGGGTCTTGTACGGAGTTGGGCGCAAAGAGTTTTTTGTGGCCCCCGGGCCTGAGCCGGTCCCGCCACAGACGAGAGGCCGGTGACTCTTGTTTGCTGGAGGCCTGCCCCGAGTCTTATTTCCCGCATCACCCTGCCTCTCTCCATTGACAAGTTACCTAAGGCTGCCAATCTTAAGGGCTAACCAAGTGAAATGTGAGGGACACTTCATAAGGAGGCGAAATTATGCTTGGCTGGGCGCTGATGTTTCTCGTGGTGGCTATCATTGCGGGGATCTTCGGATTTGCGGGGATTTCAGCGATGGCGGCGGATTTCGCCAGAATTCTCTTCTTTATCTTTCTGGTGCTGTTCGTGGTGTCGCTGATCTTCGGGCTGTTTCGGGGACGTTCGCCCAGGCTGTGAGCTGGGACGGAAGGGATAAGTTGAGCGCCGGACGGAATTCGATCCATCTCAGAGGAAGCCTCTGCCTAGAGGGATGGGTATGCGGGACGTCCACCTCAGCTCTATTCCTGAAATAACTATCCGGACCGGGCCGGAAAAAGTATGATGCCCTCAATTATCCGCTGAAGAGCTACCATGGAGAACAATTTACATGACGGCCCGTGGTGAGATGGTCATGGAGCAATCCTCAGCCGACACGCTGAAGGTGATCCTTTCCGGGGACTGGAAGCTGGGCGGCGAACTGCCGGGAGCCGGCAAGGTTCAGCAAAGGCTTGAAGAGAGGCCAGGGGTGCGCAATCTGGTCTTCGACACCCGGGAACTGGCCACCTGGGACAGCGGGCTGTTGACCTTCCTGATGAACCTGGGAACTCTCTGCTCCTCGCAAAAAATTCTCCTGAACCGCGATGGACTGCCTCAAGGCGCGAAGCGACTGTTGGAATTGGCCCTGGCGGTGCCGGAAAAGAAAGATGCCCACCAGGCCGAGGGACGGGTGTCGTTTCTCAGCTATTTGGGCAACCAGACCGTCGAGTTGTTCCATTCCGCCGGCGAAATGCTGGAGTTCATCGGCGATGCGGTCATTGCCGTTATGAGGCTGCTGCGCGGCAAGGCCCAGTACCGCCGCTCCGATCTGGGCCTAATCATGCAGGCGGTGAGCGCCCAGGCGTTGCCCATCGTCTCCCTCATCAGTTTTTTGGTGGGGCTGATCCTGGCGTTTATCGGGGCCATCCAGTTGCAGCTTTTCGGGGCCCAAATTTATGTGGCCGATTTGGTGGGCATTGCCATGGTGCGCCTGATGGCGGCGATTATGACCGGTATCGTCATGGCCGGCCGCACGGGCGGGGCCTTTGCGGCGCAGCTGGGGACCATGCAGGTGAACCAGGAGATCGATGCCCTGAAAACCCTGGGCATCTCGCCCATGGAGTTTCTGGTGCTGCCGCGGATGCTGGCCCTGGCGCTGATGATGCCCCTGTTGTGCCTTTACGCCAATATCATGGGCATACTGGGGGGCATGGTGGTGGGGGTCTGGATGCTCGATATCGGTTTCATACAATACTATAACGAGACGGCCAAGGCGGTGGGGCTCTGGAATCTGGGCATTGGGCTCTTTTCCGGCCTGGTGTTCGGGGTGATCGTGGCCCTGGCCGGCTGCATGCGTGGCATGCAGTGCGGCCGTAGCGCCTCGGCGGTGGGTGACGCGGCCACGTCGGCGGTGGTTACCGCTATTGTCGGCATCATCCTGTCCACCGCCGTGATCACCATTCTGTGCAATTTCCTGGGAATATGAGCCGATTACGCCTTAGCGGGAGTGCCACCAGTGCACCTTTTCAGGATTAGATGAAAATGACGGAACCAGAAGCCCACATAACGGTGCAGGACCTCACCATGGCGTATGGCGACTTTGTCCTCATGCGGGACCTGAACTTTACCATAAACCGGGGTGATATCTTCATTATCATGGGCGGCAGCGGCTGCGGCAAGAGCACCATGATGACCATATTGATCGGCTTGAAGGCCCCGGCCAGGGGTAAGGTCCTTTATGGAGATGTGGATTTCTGGGGAGCCGATCAGGAAACCCGGGACCGGATTATTCGCCGGGCCGGGGTGATGTATCAGAGCGGGGCGCTTTGGAGCTCCATGACCCTGGCCGAGAATATCGCCCTGCCGTTGGAACTCTATACGGATTTAAACCCGGGCCAGGTTCGCGAGGTGGTCCAACTGAAACTGGCGCTGGTGGGGATGGCTGGATTCGAAGAGTTTTATCCCTCCGAGATCAGCGGCGGGATGCAGAAACGGGCCGGTATCGCCCGGGCCATGGCCCTGGACCCGGAAGTCCTGTTCTTCGATGAGCCTTCCGCCGGGTTGGATCCGGTGAGCGCCCGGCGCCTGGACGACCTGATTTTGGAACTGCGGGAGAGCCTGGGCACCACCATGGTGATAGTGACCCATGAGTTGGCCAGCATCTTTGCCATCGGCAGCAATTCCGTCTTTCTGGATGTATCCAAACGAACCATGACGGCCACGGGCAACCCGAACCAGCTTTTGGCCGAAACCCGGGATCCCATTTTGCGCCAATTTTTAACCCGCGGCGAGAAATCTTAACCGATAGGATGGGGACAGATGGCTAAGCAAGCAAACAGAATGATGATTGGCGGTTTCGTGGTCCTCGCAGTGATCCTTATGGCCGCCAGCCTGGTGGTATTCGGTTCGGGCAAGTTCTTCCAGAAAACCGTGAAATGCGTCATGTACTTCGAAGGGTCCGTCAAGGGGTTGAGCGTGGGCGCCCCGGTGCTGTTCGAGGGCGTTCAAATCGGGTCGGTGACCAGTATTATTCTACAAGTGGAACCGGCGGAGCTGCAGTTACGAATCCCCGTCATCATCGAATACGAGCCCGACAAATTTAAGGTGAGCGGAGATGACGGGAATTTGCCCAGAGATCCGCGGAAAACTATCCCCAAGCTCCTCGAAAGGGGCCTTCGGGCTCAATTGGGGATGCAGAGTTTCATTACCGGGCAACTGGTGGTCGAGATTGGTTTTTATCCCGACTCAAGAGTCTGCTATGCGCCGGCAAAAGTCGATACAGTCTATAAGGACTATATCGTGATTCCCACCTGCAAGTCCACCACCGAACGGCTGGCCGATGCCCTGGAGAAGCTGGACCTCAAGAAGCTGGAGCAGCATTTGGAATCGACCCTGGCCGGGGTCGACCGGCTCGTCAACAACCCGGACCTGGCCGTCAGCATTAGCACCTTGAAGGATACGCTTCAAGACGCCCGCAAGCTCGTCACCCGGGTGGACCGCCAGGTGGATCCGCTGGCCAAGGACGTGAAAAAAACCGTCAAAGAGGTCGGCAAGCTGGCGAGTAATGTTGACGGCCGGGTGGGAGGACTGGCAGCCGGTTTTGATAAGAGCTTGTCCGGTTTTGATAGCACCATGTCCGCAGCCAAAGGGGTCCTGTCCCAAGACTCACCGCTGATGGTGGAACTGGAGAACGCGCTGAAGGAGATTTCCGCCATGAGCAGGTCGATTCGGCAGTTGACCGATTATCTTGATCAGCATCCCGAGGCCCTGATTCGCGGCAAAGGGAATCCTGGAGGGAAATAACATGAGAGTAGTGACATTGTCTCGCGGCTTACCGGTCATCCTGGCGATCGCGGTCCTCTTTTTAAGCGGCTGCCGGAGTCAATCGCCGCGGTTTTACACCTTGAGCCCGATACAGGAAGACCAGGTGATCTCCAAGCGGACCAGCCCGGCCCGGAACGCGGTTATCGGCATCGGCCCCGTCAGGCTGGCCGACTACCTCGACCAGTCTTTGCTGGTCACCCGCACGGGCGGCAATCAGGCGGTAAAAGCCGAGTTCGATCGCTGGGCCGGCTCTTTGAAGGATAACTTCATGAATGTGCTGGCCGACAACCTTGGGGTTCTCCTGCCCACCGAACGGATTTATCTCTTTCCCTGGCGGGTGTCCGTGCCCATCGACTACCAGGTAGTGGTGGATATCGTGCGTTGCGATGGCCGGTTGGGCGACGCCGCCTGGCTGGAGGCGCGCTGGAGCATCTTGGGGGGCCCGGAAAAAAAGCTGCTCAAATCTGATCGGTCCAGTATCAGCGAACCGGTGGGTGGTGCGGATTACGCCGCCTTGGTGGCGGCCCAGAGCCGGGCGGTGGCCAGGCTCAGCCAGGAGATTGCCGAGGCGATTCAAGGAGCCGGGAAGAACTGAAGCGGATCAGCGCCTCCGGCAAGGTTCACAGCTGCCCTGGAGCCACTGAGCAACCAGAAACCGCGCGGGCAGGTGAACACAAAATCATGATCCATTTATTTTTGAGGAGAACCGAGAGATGATCGAGACAAGGCGAACGCTTTTTAGGCAATGGGGTCTTTTAGGGGCGGCGCTGGTCCTGTCCTTCGGCATATTGGCCCCGGCCTGGAGCGCCGAGGGGCCGAAAAAGGCCAAAGCGCCGGACATCGAGCCCAAGGCCGGGGAAATTCTCCGGCAGATGTGCGATTATCTCAAAAATCTCCAGCAGTTTTCCGTCCAGGCCGAGATCACGGAGGACGTGCTGTTGACCTCCGGCCAGCGAATCCAGTTCGCCAGGAGTGTGGAGGCTTCGGTGCGGCGCCCCGACCGGTTGCGGGCTGAATCCGTGGGCGATACGGATGACCGGCAGTTGGTCTATGATGGCAAGACCATCACCCTCATGGACCGGAGCAAGAACTTTTATACCACCATCGCCGCTCCCCCGGATCTAGATGCCGCCCTGGAGCATGGTACCCAGGCCTTTAATCTCAGGGCTCCTCTGGCTGATCTGATCTATACCAAGGCCTATGAAAATCTCACCGCAGGGGTGATTTCCGGTTTTTACGTCGGGCTGAGCAAGGTTCAGGGGGTACCCTGTCATCACCTGGCTTTCAAACAAAAGGACATCGACTGGCAGATTTGGATTGAGAACAGCCCCACCCCGGTGCCGCGCAAGTTTCTCATCACCGATAAGGCGGCCCAGGGATTGCAGTTCACGGCGGTGTTCACCAAGTGGAATACCTCGCCTCAGCTGGAAGACAGCCTGTTCACGTTTGTAGCCCCCGAAAAGGCCGAAAAAATCGACATTCTCCCGGCGGCGGCGCCGGCTCCGCCTAAGAAAAAGCAGAAGAAATAAGGAGAGGGGACACAGCCATGCAGAACCCTAAGCCCAAGGCGATTGTGCAAAAGGCATTGCCGCTGCTCCTGTCCCTGGCGATGTTGGCGGGACTGCTGCCGGTCAGTCCCCTGGGGACCGTGCTGGTCAACGATGCCGAGGCCAGGGCGGCCGCCAGAGGTCCTCGAGGGGGAGTAGCGGTGGCCGGCCCCAGGGGCGCGGCCGCGGTTGGCCCCCGGGGCGGTGCCGTAGCCGCCACCCCGCGGAATTATGTCCACCCCGGCGGCGCCTCGGTGGCCGCGGGTCCTCGCCGGGCCTACGCAGAAGGCCCCCGGGGCGGAGCGGCTTATGTAGGCCCCCGGGGGGCAGCCGTCCGGGGACCCTACGGCGGCGGCGCGATTGTCCGTACCATGCCGGTGGGGGCCAGGGCCGTGGCGATTGCCGGGGCCACCTACTATGTGGCCAGCGGGTTATATTACCGTCCGGTTTACGAGGGGGGCACGGTAGTTTATCAGCAGGTGGAGAATCCTGAAGCCCAGTATTGACGGGGCAATTACCCGGAATATGATCATTCCCCTTCGATGAGAAAGTTGACCAATGGTATAAGGCGCGGTTTTCCCTTGGTGAGAACACAAGGCATGCCAACCAGCCGGCTAAAAATTATAGATATTTCCCCTGTACGGGCAGGATTGCGGCTTTGCGCCGATGGGCGGCCACCTGCGGATTGAACCAGAAGATGTTCCGGCCCTTGACGCCCGCCGGGTCGCCGGTGGCGTACCAGCGGCCTTTGCTGAGATGCGCCGCCCGGTAGCCGCAGCCGGTGAGGAATTGCGCCACTGCGGCCTTGCTGGCCCCGGCGGCCCGGAGGTTTTTTTCTTCCATTTCCATCAGCCACAGCGGCGGTGAGTCATTGATGAGCTGTTGCGCCCCCTGGAGCACGGCCAGCTCCGCCCCCTCGGCGTCCAGCTTGATGAGACCGGGAGGGGCTAAATGCTCTTCCCGAAGAAAGTGGTCCAGGGCCACTGTCCGGCAGACCTGGCAGCCGGCCTGGATTTGTGCGGCCTGGTAGAGATTGGCGCTGCTGTCGGCAATGTCCCCGGCCAGATGGAGCACCGCCTCACCCTCACGGTCGGTGACCGCCAGGGGGTAGGCGGTGATGTTCCGCCAGGGATTTAAGGCGAGATTCTCGGTCAGCCGGGCATAGGCGTTCTTCCCCGGCTCAAAGGCGACAATCTGCCCATGGTGGTTAAGGGCCGTGGCCGCCACCAGGGTAAAATAGCCCACGTTGGCGCCCACATCCCAGAAAACCTCATCCCCCGACAAGAGCCGCTGCACCAGCTCGGCTTCATACCTCTCGTGGTAATGCCCGTAGAAATACACCTTCAGCTGTTCCGGATCGGCAAGATCGAGCTGCATGCGGAAGCCCTTGTCCAGCCGGATCACGGCATACCGGTCCGGCGGCGTCAGCCCGGCATGGAAGCGCTCATAGAAATAAGCCTTGCCGTCCCGCAGGGGAAACTTACTGAGGTACCAGCGGAACAGGCCCCGCAGGGCAGATTTAGGCCAGGCGTCCGGCATGAGTCTCCTTTATACTCGTTGCCAAAAGTTTTTTCCGTCCCCCCTCACCCTAACCCTCTCCCCCCGTTGGGGGGAGAGGGGATAAGAGGAAAGAACTTTTGGCAAACGCTATAGGTGAGAGCTTTTAGCGATTAGCTTTCAGAACAAACCTATCCTGTCTGGAATTTTTATCTATCTGCTTATTATCTTGAAAGGTACATTCAGAATTTGGTGGCACAGGCGTCTCGCCTGTGCATGATAAGGGTGCGCAGTGCGCACCCTACCCGGCTCTTATGCAATGATTCAGCCGTCTGGCGGGCAGTGCCCGCCCTGCATCACTGCTCACTGCTTACCGCTCACTGCTCACTGATCTCACGGCAGGCGCCGGTGGCGCAGGCAGGGCAGTTCCCGGCGCAGGCGCTGGAGCCGCTCGTAGTCCAGCCGGGCTATGATAACGCCTTCGCCGTCCGGGGCCTGGGCCAGGATCAGCCCCCAGGGGTCAATGATGAGGGAGCGGCCGTAGGTGCGGCGGCCCGGAACGTGTTGCCCGCATTGAGCCGGCGCCACCACGTAGGCTAAATTCTCGATGGCCCGGGCCCGGAGCAGCACTTCCCAGTGATCCCGGCCGGTAGTCACCGTGAAGGCCGCAGGCAGCAGGAGGAGGTTGGCCCCCCTGTTGACCTGGGCCCGGAAAAGTTCCGGGAAGCGGAGGTCGTAACAGATGGACATCCCGGCGGTAAAGGATTCGCCCGGCAGCGTCGCGGTCACCACGGCATCGCCCGGGTGGGTGAACTCCGACTCCCGGACGGGCGGGGCGCCGGGTAGATCCACGTCGAACAGGTGCAGTTTGCGGTAGCTGCCCAGGATCTGGCCCCGGGGACCCAGAAGCAGGCTGGTGTTGTAGGGCCGGGCCTTTTCCTGGGTGCGTTCGGGGAAGGAACCCAGGAGGAGAAAGATGCCCAGTTTCCCGGCCAACTCCCGGAAGCGGGTCACCAGGGGGCCGTCCACGGGCTGGGCCGCAGCATAGGTGTCGGCGTCGCGCCCCAAACAGGCGAAATGCTCCGGCAGGGCCACCAGCCTGGCGCCCCGGGAGGCGGCCGCCTCAACCAGGGCCTGAGCCCGGGCCAGGTTGGCCTCCATATCCGGGGTGGAATTCAGTTGTATGGCCGCGACCCACATAGGTAGTTAGCAGTAAGCAGTTAGCAGTTAGCAGTCAATAGTCATTCATGGGCCTTTGGTCCACCCGTAAATGATGAAAAGATTCAGTGGGGCGGGCGTCCCCGCCCGCCAGGCGGTCCGCACAGGCTGGAAGCCTGTGCCACCAGAAGAACTTTTTGGAACAGTTCCTCATGGGCCTTCGGCTCACCCGCAAAGCATGAAAAGTTCATGTCAGCCCTTGCCCTTAACCTTGGACCTTGAACTTTTTAGGACAGTCAGCAGATTCTCTTACATGTCAGATTTATTAGGTTTTTCTGAAGGCTCACCGCTGACCGCTACCCCCTCCCTCCGGAATAATAGAGAAATTTTCGCCAAAGGTCTATCGATAAAGCAAGGTGGGGTCCGGCCACTCCATCAAGGCGGCCGCCTCGGGAGGACCCCAGGCGCCGGCGGGATAAGGCCGCACCATGGACGGCGGCGGGTTCAGGACCGGAGCGTAGAGGCGCCAGGCCCACTCCACTTCGTCGGCCCGGACAAACAGGGTCTGGTCGCCGGCCATGATGTCCAGGATAAGGGTGTCATAGGCGTCGGGCAGGGGCGCAAAACCTTCGGCGTAACGGTATCTGAGGCGCTGGGTCTTGAGCTGGAGGGGCTCCCCCGGGGCCTTGACTTCGAAATGGAGATCGAAGCCTTCGTCGGGCTGGACGGTGAACACCAGAACATTGGGGCTGCACGTGCAGGCGCGGTGAGACTCGCAGTGAGACTCGAAGACCCGCACCGGCGGGCAGCGGAAGGTCACGGCGATCTGGGTGAACCGCCTGGGCAGGCGCTTGCCGGTCACCAGATAAAAAGGGACTCCCTGCCAGCGCCAGTTGTCAATGTTGAGCTTCAGGGCCACAAAAGTTTCGGTTGGGGACTCGGGGGAGACCCCCGGCTCTTCCCGGTAGCCCGGCGCTTCTTGGGCGTTGACCACGCCCCGGGCATACTGGCCGTAGATCACGTGGTCCGGCCTTACCGGCGGTATGGCCCTCAAGACCTTGGCCTTTTCGGTGCGGATACTCTCGGCGTCGAAGGCCACCGGCACCTCCATGGCGGTGAGGGTGAGGAGCTGGGTGAGGTGGTTCTGGACCATGTCCCGGAGGGCCCCGGCCTGATCGTAGTACCCGGCGCGACTTCCGACTCCCAGGGTTTCCGCCACGGTGATCTGGACGCTCTTCACCAGGTTGCGGTGCCAGAGGGGCTCGAAGATGGCGTTGGCAAACCGGAAGATCAGGAGATTCCGGACGGTTTCTTTGCCCAGGTAATGATCGATGCGGTAGACCTGGGATTCGTCGAAATAATGGTGGATCTGCTCATTGAGGGCGATGGCCGAGTCCAGGTCTCTGCCGAAAGGTTTTTCCACCACTAACCGGGTCCAGCCCGAGGTTTGGTTGAGACCGGCCTGGCCCAGACCATTGATGACCGCCATATAGGCCGTGGGCGGCAAGGCCAGGTAAAACACCCGGTTACCGGGCAGATGGTGCTCCTGCTCCAGGCTCCGGATACGGGCGGCCAAAGCCTGAAAGTCCTCGGGCGCCCCGGTCCCGAGGCTCTGAAAGTGGAGACAGGCGTCGCACCAGGAGCCGGCGGCATCCGGCCCCACGCCCCCAGCCGCTAAGGCTTCGGCGCTCAGGGTCCGGAAGCCCTCGTCCGTCAGCCCCGTCTGCCGGGAGACCCCCAGGATGATGGGGGGGCCGGGGACGGCCCCACCGGTCCGGAGGCGATAGATGGCTGGGAGAAGTTTGCGCCGCATCAGGTCGCTGGTGGCGCCCAGCACCACCAACAGGTGCGGATCAACGTGATGGTTGGTTATGGTGGTCATAAGCGTTCCTGCTGCCGGGGCTCTTTACGCCTATCTGTAATGACAAGATAGATTAACATACATAGCCAAAAGGTAGCCGCAGGCTTTAGCCTGCGCTGGCACAGGCTGAGAAGCCGCCGCCAACAACCGAGTTTCCTGTATAATGTATGACAACCTTAACTGTCATTACACCTTCTTATAGCATTTGCACAAATTCTTCCCGTTTGCTGGTTCTTAAATCCCCGCCAGGTTCCCACCTTTGGAAAAAGGGGGATATGGGGGATTCAGGTTCTTACGGCATGTGCAATAACGGAAAAAACTTTTGGCATTCGCTATAACATAAGGAATCTCAGGCCCATCTGCAAGCCGGGAATTACGCCCGGGCATCGACGCCATGGCGAAATTCCGCCGGGGTCAGGACCATAAAGCCCAATCCCCGGCTGAGCTGCACCACCACCGGGGGCGGCAGTACAGAATTACGCACAAGCCTGGCGTGGCATTTAGGTGAACGGCGGTTATCACGTTGAAAGCTTTGCCATGGGTTAGTTCCTGGGTTCGCTCCAGCCAAAATGTCTAATTAAAACTTGACTTTAGTTGTAAATAAATTGTAAAATAAATTTGCTCGGGAGTTCAATCGTGTCTCTGTGTCGAGGCGTCCTTAGGGGGGTCTCGGTGCAGGGATGTATGACTCCCGGGCATTTTATTGCTGTGGAATTAAGCTGATGCTGCTATCAGTTCGTCCAATTGAACCTTGACAGCCGCACTAAAATGGGCCTTTTGCCAATTTTTGGCCTTGATGATACTCTTTAAAGCTTCCGGGTCCAAAACAGCGTCAGTGAAATAGGTATCATTTAGGTCCGCTTCCTCAAATTTAGCCCCTCGCAGTTCGGCTTTTTCCAGGTGGGCCGACTGCATCCGGGCCTGGTGAAACTCAGCACGGCTCAGGTCCGCCTCTTTAAGGTCGGCTGCCACCAGATTAGAGGCATGAAAATGCGCCTCCCTGCAGTAAGCGCTCCGCAACCGCCCCTCGTTCAGATTAGCCCGGGAAAGTCGGGCTTTCTCCAAATGCGCTTTCATGGCGCGGACCCGGCTCAGATCGGCCTCTCTCAGGTTGGCCCCCTGCAATTGGGCGAAACCGATATCCGCCTGACTCAAGTTGAGGCCCGAGAGGTCAACGCGATTAAGGAAGGTCCGAGACAGGTCTAACTGTAGTTGCTCACCTGCATCCTGGGCGGATTGCACCTGAAGCCGCACCGCCTTTTCAAAGACCTCGATCAGGAGTTTATTAATGGGGGCCAGGTGTTTAATCTTAAGATTAGCGAGCAAGATCATGAAAACCTGACTATGAAAAACTCGATACTCAGGTTTCAGGAAGCTGACGAGAGAAACCGCGGCGCTAGCTTGAATGGCCGGACTCTCGGAGCCAAGATTCATAATAATGGCGGTAAATTTTTCGTCCATCCGGCGCAGACTCTCCGTTTCCCGCTGCAAACGGTCCAACTCCTGTTGTCGACTCCTTTCCGCGATTTGTTTCAAAAAGGTGAGCACCACTCCTATGATGGCTGCCAAAGCGGTGAGGAAGGTTCCGAAAGATATGACTTTCCCCCATGGGCTTTGCAAAGTTTCGTTTTCCAACCGGAGCTTGATCGTCTCCTGAAGCAATTTCTCATTCTGCAATTTTTCTTTTGTAGTCGACGACGAGGGCTCGGGCGCGGCAAAACTCTGCACCTGCAAAGATAGACTAAGAATAACGAGGAAAGTAATAATCCCCCACCAGGCCAATATTCTTCTCGAATTGCTCATTTCCTCCATCCTCCCTAAAGGGAAAATCGCTGTCCGGGTCAGACCCAGCCAAAACCGATTTCATGAGGGATAGTTTTAACGTTATTCAATTATAATCATTCCCGAGGATTTACCAGCATTTTGCGGAACTCCTGCGGCGTCAAGGCCATAAAACCCAGGGCCCGGCTGAGCTGCACCACCGCCGGGGGTACCAGGTGCGCCTGGGCCAAACACTCAGCTTCGGCCAGCACCTGCCGCGTGGGGCCGTCCAGGAGGACCCTGCCCTCCAGGAGAACCACCAGGCGCCGGGCATAGGTGGCCGCGGCCCACATGGAGTGGGTCACCATGATCACCGTGTGCCCCTGGGTGTGGAGTTCCCGGGCCAGGCCCAGGAGGTCCCGCTGCTCCCGGTGGTCCAGGCCGGTGGTGGGCTCATCCAGGATGATCACCCGGGGGGCCAGGGCCAGGACCCCGGCCACCGCCAGGCGCTGGCGCTGGCCCTTGGTGAGGGAGAAGGGGTCATCCCGGGCCCGGTCCAACAGATGCACCCGGGTAAGCGCGGTGGTGACCCGGCGCTCCACCTCCGGGGGCGGCAGGCCCAGAAGGCGGACGCCAAAAGCCACCTCTTCCCAGACTTCCTCGGCGAACAGCTGATAATCGGGGTTTTGGAAGACGTAGCCCACGCGAAAATTTTCGTCCGGCGGTTGCCAGACCTCACCGGCTTGGGGAGTCAGCAAGCCCCGGAGGAGCTTGAGCACCGTGGTCTTGCCGCTGCCGTTGGGCCCCAGGATGGCGGTGAGTTCCCGCTCCCGGAAGGCCAGGGAGAAGTCTTGGACAACCGGCGGGCCATCCGGATAGGCAAAGGTCACCCGGCGCAGGGCTAGAATCTCAGCTTCGTGGAGCGGGCGTCCGTGGGGCGGGCGTCCCCGCCCGCTCTCCTCATGAGCCTCGCCAGTCGAGGCAGGTGGCAAGCCGGCATCCGCTTGGGGCGATCTATCCCAGCCCAGGCCCCGGGCCTGGTCCACCGCTTCGGCCAGGGTGAGGGGCAGGGTGGCCTGGCCCAGATCGTGGAACAGGGCGGGCAGCTCCGGCGGGTTGAGGCCGAGCCCCCGCAGGCGTTCCACTTCCCGGAGGATCACCTCGGCAGGGCCATCCGCCAGGATTTTCCCCCGGGCCAGGAGAACGATCCGGGAGCAGAAGCGGGCCAGGCGCAGGTCTTCGCCCAGGAAGACCAGGGTGAAGTCCCGCATCCGGCTGAGGCGGTCCAGGGTGGCCAGGAGTTCCTCCACCCGCACCGGATCGAGGTCGGTGGTGGGTTCGTCCAGAACCAAAAGCTTCGGCTCCAGGGACAGGACCGCGGCCAGGGCCAGGAGCTGTTTTTCCCCGCCGGAGAGGGTGGCGGGTTCCCGGTCATCCAGCCCGGCCAGCCCGGCGAGGGCTAAACACTCTGCGACCCGGCGCTGCAACTCCTCCCGGGGCAACCCCAGGTTTTCCGGGCCGAAGGCCACCTCCTGGTCTACCCGGGTGGAGAAGAGCTGGGCCTCGAAATCCTGGAGCAGGATCCCCACCCGCCCGGCCAGCTGCCGGGGCCGGCAGGTGGCGGTGAGCACCCCGTCCACCTCGACGTCTCCCCGGAAATCCCCCTTGATCATCCGGGGGATGAGACCCTGGAGACACAGGGCCAGGGTGGATTTCCCGGCCTCGCTGGGGCCCAGCACGCACACCCGCTCGCCGGGGCGCACGGTGAGATTGAGGCTGTGGAATACCGGCCGGGCAGCTTTTTTGTAGCGGAAATAGAGGTCATTGATCTTGATGATGGGATCGATTTTCGGCAAAAAATCCTCGTCCGATGATGGTAGCCGCAGGCTTGAGCCTGCGCTGATAAGGCCCGACATGCGGTGTCCCTATGAAACTTTCTACTCGCAGCAATTCATTAATTATAAAAATGCCGTGCAGGTCGGGGCCGCCAAGGGTCGGCGTGAACGGCACTCCCTCTATTCTAATAGCATTTCAATTATTTCCATTCGTGGTGAGGGTCAGGGACAAAGGTCATAGCGTCTGTATGGTCTTCAAATTTATTGTAAACAACTCTTACTATCCAACCAGGTGGGACCGAAGCTCTCATAGCTGCCCCACGAAGCTCAGAAGAAACATCATTTTCTTCCTTTTTATAAAAGTCTTTTACTCTCTCCCATACCAATTGTGCCATTTGTTTTCTCCTTTTTCTATGTCCGTAATCCGTTCTTTAAGGACATTGAGGCGCCTCTTAATAGTTCTATGAAAATGGGTTGGAAATTTCATTTCCCACGCAGGCTAAAGCCTGCGGCTACCGATGATACCTCACAGCAGCCAGCACCCGGCCAGGAGGACGGCCAGGAAAGGAATCAGGGTGAGGGACAGGGCCGGCAGCCAGGGGCAACTGATAAGGCCGAGGCCCAGGGCCAGGCCGGTGAGGTAGCCGCCTCCGGCCCCCAGCCACACCAGGATCAGGCCCAGGCGGCGGGCCGGGCCGGGGAGGCGGTCTTCGGGGTCCATCTGCTCGGTCCAGGCCAGGTCCCAGCGGCTCACCCGGGGCGTCAGCAAGCGCAGGAGCACGGGGCCCAGGATGAGGGCGATGACCGCGTTGTTGATGAAGACCGCCACGGCAATGACGGAGAAGGGCAGGAGTCTGAAGACCTCCACCCCGAAGCCGATTACCAGGGCGCAGGCCCAGGCGCCCAGGACTACGGCGCTGACAAAGCGCGGCACATGGCTGCCGAGATCGGCCAGGGGCCGGTCGCCCCAGAGCTTGTAGGTCAGGTAGGCGGCCAGAAAATTCCCCCAGAAACCGAAGAAACTCCCCACCCCCAGGGTGCCGAAAAAGTCGCCGATGAGGTTACCGAAGGCGGCGCCCCAGGCCCCCGCCGGGCCGAAGAGGAGGCCGAAGACCACGGGAATGACATTGGCAGGGCGCAGTTCCGTGAGGCCCGGGATCAGCGGGATGCCCTTGAAGGGGATGAGGATGGCGGCGAAGATCCCGGCGGTGAGCACCGTCAGGACCACCATGGTCGAATAATTCCACATGCGCCAGACTTCCCGCATCCGCCCAGGCTCCCGAAGCCCATTCTACCGCATTGGGGCCGCGGGGGCAATGAGGCCCTGGGGTGGCGCGATTATAGTGTTTGCCATAAATTTTTTCCCCCCGGAGGTTACTCAAATCCCCCTAAATCCCAGCAGTGTCCGGTTTGGTTTTTGCAATTGAGGCTACTCGTTATGCGTAGTCCAACAGTTCAAAAATTCGCTAAAGCACTCCCTGCTCCGAGAAGATTACTTCCCCCTCACCCTAACCCTCTCCCCCATTGGGGGAGAGGGAAAAAAGTGGAACCGATTCATTGTTTCATGGTTGCTCAATCGGCCACAAAGCAACTCCCTCTCCACCCGCTTCGGGGGGAGAGGGCTGGGGTGAGGGGGGCAGAATGCGCGCATACAATTTTCTAACCGGACACTGGTGCCTAAATCACCCTTTTTCAAAGGGGGACTTTTCCTGCAATTCCTTGTAGTTTCCCCCATTTTTTAAAGGGGGGTAGGGGGATTATAAGGGATCCCTGAGCGGAAAAAACTTTTGGCAATTACTATAAGATGGCGTTGTTAAGATCGGTCCAGCTCGAAAAATCAGTGCGGCTGGCCCGGTTCAGGGCGAAAATCGCGGCAATAATCAGGCCGGAAACCGGTTTATCGGGCTTTGGCCCGAGCCGTGCCGTGCCGCTTCCGGGGAGAACTAGCTTGCAGGCGGCGCCGTTTTTCTCTACAATTTCAAAGTCAAAGAGAGGAGAATGGCAAAGCCCGCCGGGCCGCAGACCGCCAGGAATCGGGGCCGCAGACCGGAGGTCCGGCCGGTTATTAGTGATGCTTGCAGAGAATTAGACGGTCCTCTCACGAAAAAAGCGAAGACCTCCCTTAATTTGACCGGCTCCCGGCCTGGGAGGCAGAGGGTGATAGTTGGAGAACCCGTCCGGCTCCGGTGGGCCATCCCCTCTCGGGGCCCGGACCAGGGGGCGCCACAGGTTCCATGCGGATATTAGTCGCAGTAAAAAAAGGAGTTTGATTATTATGTCAAATCGGAGAGTCGGGGTCTATGTGGACTCCATGAATATCATGCGTTGCGGTGGCTACGGGATGCGCTATGAGGTGATCCGGCGCTTTGTCGGCCGGGACGGCGACGAAGTCATGCGCCTCAATGCCTACGTCGCCATTGATGAAGAGCGGGCTATTTCTGATCCTAATTACAAAACCACCTTGAATTTCATCCTCACCCTGCGGGATTTAGGTTTTAAAGCCATTGAGAAACCCATCCGGTGGTACACTGATGAGTCGGGCCGGACCTACGGCAAGGCCAACCTGGACATGGAAATGGGCCTGGACATCGTGTCCCAATCGGACCGTCTGGATATGATCTACCTGTTCACCGGTGACGGCGATTTCTGCAGCGTGGTCACCATGGCCCAGAACAAGGGCTGCCGGGTGGAACTGGTGGCCTTTGCCAACGTCTCGGCGCGGCTGCGCCGGGAGGTGGACCTGTTCGTGCCCGGATACCTGGTGCCGGGGCTGTTGCCCACCACGCCGCCTTTTGCCGGGGCCCCGCCCTGGGGGGAAGCGGGCAGCCGGGTGCGGGGAGTATGCACCAAATACTTTCAGGACCGCTCCTACGGGTTTTTCCGGTTCATGTCCAGTTTCGGCAAGGTCTGGGTCACCGACACCCGCCTGGAAGAATCTCCCTATACCTCGGTGTTTTTCATGGAAAAGGACCTGCCGCCGGGAGTGCATCGTGAAAATTTGCCCTCCCGGGATTATATCTTTGAATTTACCCTCAGCGAGGGGGAAAAAGGGTTTGTGGCCTCGGATATCGATTTGAATTATAAGTATTAGCAGGTAGCTGTTAGCAATTAGCTCTTAGCAGTTAGCCAAAAGGGAAAGAAATCGCTTGGTCAACTGTGTTAGTCGCATATCAGCTGTTTTTCCTAACAGCTAACAGCTAACTGCTAATTGCTACCACAAGGAGGGCCCATGGGCCAGAAACTGCGCGTGCTGTTTGTTGCTTCCGAAGGGGTGCCCTTTGCCAAGACCGGCGGTCTGGCCGATATCGTGGGGACCCTGCCCCAGGCCCTGGAGGAACTGGGGGTCGAAGTCAAGGTCCTCATGCCTTACTACGGCATGGTGAAGCAGGGGAAGACGCCCACCACCCTCATCGCCGAGGATTTGGAGGTGAACCTGGGGCTGATCAACCACACCTTCAACCTCATGGCCCCCGCCGCCCCGGGCTCGCCGTTTTATTTCGTGGAGCGGGACGAGTTTTACGAACGGAGTCAACTCTATGGCACCCCCCGGGGAGATTACTTCGACAACCTGGAGCGCTTCGCCTTTTTCTCCGGCGCGGTCCTGCCCTTTTGCCGGGCCCTGGACTTTAAGCCCGACCTGATTCACTGCCACGACTGGCAGAGCGCCCTGGCGCCGGTGTATCTTCGCCACCGCTGGGCCGGCGAAGAAATCCTGGCCGGGGCCAAGACGGTGTTCACCATCCACAACCTGGCCTACCAGGGCCTCTTCCCCCGGGACAAGTACCCGCTGCTGGGGCTGGACTGGTCCTTTTTCAGCATCGACGGGCTGGAGTATTATGACCAGATCAACCTGCTCAAGGGCGGCATCATATGCGCCGACGCCGTCACCACGGTAAGCCCCCGCTACAGCGTCGAGATTCAAACCCCCGAGTTCGGCTACGGCCTGGAAGGGGTGTTGCAGGCCCGGTCCGAACACCTGCAAGGCATCTTGAACGGGGTGGATTACCAGGACTGGAGCCCTGAGACCGATTCCCTGCTCCCGGCGAAATTCAGCCGCAACGATCTCGCCGGCAAAGCCGCCGACAAGACGGCCCTGATGGAGGCCTTCGGCCTGGACCCGAAACTGGCCGACGCTCCCATCCTGGCCATCATCTCCCGGCTGGCGGACCAGAAGGGCTTCGACCTGGTGGCCCAGATTATGCCCCAGCTCATGAAAGAGAAGCTCATGGTGGTCATCCTGGGCACCGGCGAGGAGAAGTACCACCGCTGGCTGGAGGCCGAGGCCCCCAAGTACAAGGGTAAGCTGGGGGTGAAGATCGCCTTTAACAACCAGTTGGCCCACCTCATTGAGGCCGGGGCCGACATGTTCCTGATGCCGTCGCGCTACGAGCCCTGCGGCCTGAACCAGATCTACTCCATGAAATACGGCACCATCCCCGTGGTCCGGGCCACCGGAGGCCTGGCCGACACCGTCACCCCGGTGGGGGATGCCAAGGCGCCGGGCACCGGCTTCGTGTTCACCGACTACACCCCCGAGGCCTTCCTCAAGGCCATCCACACCGGCCTCAACGCCTTCGCCAACAAGGACTTGTGGCGGCGCATCATGGAACACGCCATGTCCCAGGACTTCTCCTGGAAGGTCTCGGCCAGGAAGTACCTGGAGCTCTATAAGAGTTTGGTGTGATTTTTTGAGGGGATGGTTAGGGATTTCATCCCTGCCTCCCCTCAAACCCCCTCCCAACCCGCATAAGTAAGGGCGACCCGCTGGGTCGCCCTTGAGTCTTTTATCCGGTATCCATCTTCGGCTCGTCAGGTGATGTTTCCCGTAGGGGCGGTTCGTGAACCGCCCCCGCCGCCTGCCAAAGTCTTAAGTGCCGCCTTTGCCAAGGCATCTAATTTGCCGGCCTGCGCATCCTCTTCTATTTGCCGGTCCCAGGCCTCGGCATCAAAATCATGAAACCACTTGCGAAAAGCCGCCAGTTCCGAGGGGGAAAATCCCCGGATCTCACGCCCGATTTTCTCGATCTTATTCATACTTGTGATTCTCCCATGAAGAAATCATAATTCTTTCACCGAGTTTTTGCAATAAATGGACCGCTGCTGCAATGGTGCTATCTCGTGGATAAGGGCGACCCATCGGGTCGCCCCTACTTGCTTATAGGGGTTGGGGGTGGGGTTTTTGCGTTTTTTGTAAGGGGAGAAAGGGCACTTACGAAAAAGCCCTTTGGCCTTTTTCCCAATAAACACGCCTTGTAGGGCCGAGTTTCAAACCCGCCCCTGCATCTCACCCCTTAAACCGCCGCAGGCGCAGGGAATTAGTCACCACGGACACCGAGCTCATAGCCATGGCCAGGGCGGCCAGGGCCGGGTTCATGGTCCAGCCCCAGATAGGATAGAAAACGCCCGCGGCTACCGGTATGGCCACCACGTTGTAGCAGAAGGCCCAGAAGAGGTTCTGGCGGATGATGCGCATCATCTGCCGGGCTAGTTTGATGGCCGCCGGGATCAGGTCCAGGTCGTCCCGGATGAGGGTCAGGTCCGCGGCCTCCAGGGCCACGTCGGCGCCGGTGCCCAAGGCGATGCCCACGTCCGCCTGGGCCAGGGCCGGGGCGTCGTTGATGCCGTCTCCCACCATGGCCACCACTTCTCCCGCGGCCTGGAGTTGCGCCACTTTCTTGGCCTTGTCCCCGGGCAGGACTTCGGCCAGCACCTCTTCGATGCCGATGCTCGCGGCCACCGCGGCGGCGGTCATCTTGTTGTCGCCGCTCAACAGGAGAATCTTCAATCCCATGGTTTTCAGGGCCGCCACGGTCTGGGCCGCCCGGGGCTTGAGGGTGTCCGCCGCGGCGATCACCCCTACGGGAAGGCCCCCCACGGCCAGAAAGATGGCGGTCTTGCCCTCCCGGGACAGCCGATCCTGGTAGATGGAAAGTTCTTCGGAGGCGACGCCCTGGCCGGCCAGAAAGGCCAGGTTCCCTATGAGCACCGCCTGGCCGTCGATTTTGGCCTCCACCCCCCGGCCCGGCACGGCCTGAAAATCATCCACCCGGGGCAGGGGCAGATTTTGGGACTTGGCCGCGTGGGTAACGGCCTCGGCCAGGGGATGCTCGGATTTTTCCTCCAGGGCCGCGGCATGGGCCAGGACCGCATCAATGCTCCAGCGCCCCCAGGTGTGGACGTCCGTTACCTGGGGGGCGCCCCGGGTGAGGGTGCCGGTCTTGTCAAAGACCACGGTGGTGAGGCGGTACCCCCGTTCCAGGGGTTCGCCGCCCCGCATGAGGATGCCCAGTTCGGCCCCCCGGCCCGACCCCACCATGATCGCGGTGGGGGTGGCCAGGCCCATGGCGCAGGGGCAGGCGATGATGAGCACCGCCACCATGCTGATGACGGCCCGGCTGAAGGCGGGCTCCGGACCCCAGAGGTACCAGGCCAGGAAGGTGGCCGCGGCCAGACCCATGACCACCGGCACGAACACGGCCGCCACCCGGTCCACCAGGGCCTCAATGGGGGCCTTGCTGGTCTGGGCCTCATCCACCAAGCGGATGATCTGGGAGAGCACCATGTCCCGGCCTACCCGGGTGGCCCTGAAGACCAGGAACCCCCGGAGGTTCAAGGTGGCCCCCCAGACTTCGGCCCCCGGTTCCTTGGGCACGGGCATGCTCTCGCCGGTGAGCATGGATTCATCCACGCTGCTCAAGCCTTCGGCCACGACGCCGTCCACGGGAATCTTCTCCCCGGGCCGCACCACCACCAGGTCGCCCACCGCGACCTCAGCCAGGGGCACTTCCTGTTCCGTCTCGCCCCGGCGCACCCGGGCGGTGGGCGGGGCCAGGGCGAAGAGGCGGCGCAGCGCCTCCGAGGCCCGGCCCCGGGTGCGGGCTTCCAGCCAGCGGCCCAGGAGGATGAAGGTGATAATCATCACCGCGGTGTCGTAATAGACCGCCGGGGCGTGGCCGGCGGCGGCCACCATGTCCGGGAAGAAGGTGACCCAGGCGGAGTAGAAGTAGGCGGCGGAGGTGCCCAGGGCCACCAGGGTGTCCATGTTGGTGGACCGGTGCCGGGCGGCGCTTACGGCCCCGGAAAAAAACGAGGCCCCGGAATAGAACATCACCGGGGTCGAAAAGATAAGCAGAATAAAGTTCATGGCCTGGTGGCTGAGGCCGGCGGCGTTCATCACCGGGGGAATCATCGACAGCCACACCGGCAGGCTCAGGATCAGGGCCAGGAGGAAGCGCCGGCGAAATTCCTTGACCTCCGCTTCCGGGGAACGGGGGGCCCGCTGCTCCCGGGAAATCCCTTCCACTTCGTAACCCGCGTCCGTAATTACTTTAGTGAGGGCTGCGGGGTTGGTGAGGCGGGGATCAAACTTTACCTTGGCCTGGCGGGTGGCCAGGTTGACGGTGGCCAGCTCCACCCCGGGGACGGCCGCCAATGCCCGGTCCACCCGGGCGACACAGGCGGCGCAGTGCATGCCCCCCACCGAGAGGGTGATTTCTTCATACGAGGTGGAAATGATCGTGATCTCCTTGGGTGCCGGTCATCAACGGGCGAACCGGTGGTTACTTATCTATATAAATACCCCGCAGGCGAAAGGCAAGGGAAGCGGCTTGGGAGATGGTCACGCTTTTCTTCCCGGCGCCATGCCGGTTAGCCGGCGATGACGGGATAAGACTAATTCGCCTGCCAAAATCAACCGGCTGAACGTAGGGGCGCACCCATGTGTGCGCCCTCAAGGGGGGACACATGGATCCCCCCCTACAAAAATTGTCTATTGTGCGCTAATCAGTATACGACCGAAATCCCGTCTCCCGTCTGCGTCGCCAGCCCTATCCCACCTTGCTAGCGGCAGCGGGAATTGATACTATACGCTCATGGGCAACATGTTGAAACCGCGTTGGGGACGGAAGTTCGGGTATGTCATCTGGGGCGCCGCGGGTCTGGCTGTTCTCGCCGCCCTGGTATGGCTGGCGGCGGGGCGCCTGGACTTTGACGACCCCACGGTAACGCTGAAAACCCCGGTGGAAGTGGTGGGCGCCAAGACCGCCCTGACGATTGAAGCCGCAGATCAGAGCAGCGGCCTCAAAGAGGTCAAGGTTACCTTCTCCCAAGGGGACCAGAGCAAAGTAGTGGCCGAGCGCACCTTTCCGCCGGGAGGGGAACGGGGTGAACCGGTGGAGGTTCCGGTGACCCTGGCGCCGCAGGCCCTGGGTTTCAAGGAGGGCAAGGCCACACTCACCGTCGAGGCCCGGGACCGGTCCTGGCGGAACCTGTTCCGGGGCCGCACCGCGTCCCTCAAACAAGAGGTGGTTATTGACCTGGTGCCCGTCAGTCTGACCTTTCAGGCCACGAGCCACCTGCTCCATGCCGGGGGGACCGGAACTATCTGCTACCGCCTCAACAAGGAGGTCAAGGAGTCGGGGGTCATGGTGGGGAACCGGTTTTATCGCGGCTTTCCCAACCCCAAGGGGACCAAGGGGGAATACGTGGTGCTGTTCCCGGTGCCCCAGGAAGGACCGGCGTCGTTCCGGGTGGAGTTGGTAGCCCGGCCGTCCCTGGGCAACGAAGTCAAGCAGGCGGTGAACTTGCACGCCAAGCCGCGCAAATGGCGGCACGACAACATCAACCTCTCCGACGATTTTCTCCGCCGGGTGGCGGAAAGGTTCCCCCCGGCCAACCCCAACGACCTTCTGGGCGCCTACCTGGACGTCAACCGGAATATGCGGCGTGCCAATCACGACCTCTTCCAGAAAATCTCCACCCAAACCAGCCCCCAACCTTTGTGGTCCGGGTCGTTCCGGCGGTTTTTCGGCAAGCCCATGGCCCGTTTCGGGGACCGGCGCACCTACCTGTACCAGAACAAAGCCGTGGATCAACAGATCCACCTGGGTGAGGACCTGGCCTCCCTGATCAGCAGCCCGGTGTACGCCGGCAACAGCGGCGTGGTAGCCCACGCCGAGTCCCTGGGGATTTACGGCCAGACGGTGATTCTGGACCACGGCCTGGGGGTCTTTTCCAGTTACAGCCACCTGAGCCAGATTGACGCCAAGGTGGGGGATAAAGTGGAGAAAGGCGCAACCCTGGGGCGCACCGGCACCACCGGCCTGGCCTTTGGCGACCACCTCCATTTCGCCATCAACCTCCAGGGCGAATTTGTCGATCCTCTGGAATGGTGGGACCCGCATTGGCTCAAGGATCAGGTGGAAGGGGTTTGGGCCGGGTCCGCAACTGCGGCCGCCACGGGCGACGCCTTGAAACCCGCCCCGGAGAAGAAAAAGGCCGCCAAGGCCAAAGGCAAGTCCGCCAAAGGCAAAAAGAAGCGCGACTGAGGCCCGGACACCAACGGCCCCAAAACCACCGGGGAAAGATACGCCAAGCCGGCCCGGGGTCCTGGGGCCTTGCCGGTTGGGCTCGCCTGGAGAGATACCCGTTCTCGCGGCGTTAAGAAATTCCTATTAAATGGTGGCACAGGCTTCCCGCCTATGCTGTAGGGGCGGGGTTAAAACCCGCCCCTACCCTTAAATTTCATAAGTTTCGAGTGGACCAAAGGCTAAGGCGCGACTGATTCGAGAGAAGTTTATTATGATTATCAAAATCAACCCCGACAATCCCCAGGAGCGCCTGCTGCGCAAGGCTGTGGAAGTGCTTACCGGGGGCGGTCTCATCGCCTATCCCACGGACACCTGTTATGCTATCGGCTGCGACCTCTATAACCTGAAAGGCATTAACCGGATTTACTACATCAAGCGCCGGCCCCTGAACAAACCCTTCAGCTTCATCTGCCAGGATTTGAAGAACATCAGCGAATACGCCCGGGTGGGGAACTCTGCTTACAAGGCCATGAAGCGGCTGTTGCCCGGCCCTTACACCTTTGTGCTGGAGGCCTCCCGCCAGGTGCCCAAGATCCTCCAGACCAAGCGGCGCACCGTGGGCATCCGGGTGCCGGACCACCCCATCGCCCAGGGGTTGGTGGCCCTCCTGGGACACCCCATCATCACCACCACCGCGGCCCTGCCGGACGAACCGGTGGAGAGCGACCCCTACGAGATCGAAGCCAAGTTCAAGGGCCACCTGGCCTTGGTGATCGACGGCGGTATCGTGTTGCCGGAACCCTCCAGCATCATCAGTATGATCGACGACGTGCCCGAGATCATCCGGGAGGGGAAGGGTGACGTGAGTAGCCTGGCGTAAAAATGGTCCTGACCGCTAAAAATCCCCCACCGGTCTTCGTTCTGCAATTATTCAGCCTGATTTTCCCGGGCCGAAATATCGCCGGATAAACTCCCGCTCCTCGGCCCGGCTCTTGACCTTCTCGTTGAGGCGGGCCTCCAGCAGGCGGTCCAGCATCTCCTTGATCAGCGGCCCCGGTTGATAGCCCAAGGCCAGCAGGTCCCGCCCTTTGAGTTCGGGTTTGAGATGCTTGAGATGGGTAAAATACAGCGAGATGGCCTTACGAGAGCTCTCATGGCGCGATTTGGCCATCATATAGAGGATAAATTCCGTATCCAGTGGCGCCAGCAGATGATAGATCTGGGGGCGGGTCGGCTCCCCGTACCGGAAGAGCCTGACCAGGGCCTGCTCGCTTGCCTCTTTGCCTCTGAGGATGCCCGCGGTCTGCTTGGGAGACAGGTTGAACCGGCCCAGCATTTCTTCTAATTCGGCCAGGGTCAGATGGTCCACCAACCCCAGGAAGTAGAGGAGCCAGTGGGCATACTTTTCTTCCAGATAGAGCAGGTCAAACCAGGAGAGGACTGCCTGGACCCGCTCCAGCATGCGGCGGGTACCTTCATCGAATCCCAGCCGGGGATGGACTGCGGCCAGGAGGTTTAATTCCGCCAGGCGGGCGATGGCGGGAATGGGGCTTTCCTCCTGGAGGATGAGCCGCAACTCCCCGAACAGGCGGGCGCCGGAGAGGCGGTCGAAAAAGTTATTTTTCACCGCATTGGTGATGAGGTTGGCGGCCAGCTTGGTGATGCGGAACTTGAAGCGCTGCTCGAAGCGGATGGCCCTGAAGACCCGGGTGGGGTCCTCCACAAAACTCAGGTTGTGGAGCAGGCTGAGGCGGCCCTCTTTTATATCCCGCTGGGCCCCGAAGAAATCCAGCAGGGTGCCGAACTCCCCGGGGTTGAGCTTCAGCGCCAGGGTGTTGATGGTAAAGTCCCGGCGGTAGAGGTCCATCTTGATGGAGCTGTATTCCACGATGGGCAGCGCCCCCGGGGCCTCGTAATATTCGGTGCGGGCGGTGGCCACGTCGATTTTAAAGCCGTCCGGGAAAATGATCACCGCGGTTTTGAATTTTTGGAATTCCCGGGACCTGGCGCCGAACCGGGCCGCAAACCGCCGGGCGAAGTCGATGGCGTCCCCTTCAATGACGATGTCGATGTCCAGATTCTCATGCTTGAGCAGCAGATCCCGGACAAACCCTCCCACCACATAGGCGCTGAACTTTAATTCCGCGGCCACCTGGCCCACCTGGGCCAGGATTTCCAGGATGTCCTTGGGGAGGCGCTCCCGCATCAGGGAGGCGATGTTCTTGGTGCGGAGCGGCTGGGACCACTGGGCCTCGTCATTCTCAGAGATGAGCAGGTGCAGCAGGTCGGTGCGGCTGATCAGGCCGACGACCTTGCCGTCCTCCACCACCGGCAGGACGCGCTGCTTGTTGATCACCAGGCGATCCCGGATTTCGGCGATGGAGGCCTCCGGGTCCACCGTGGCCACTTCGCTGTTCATATAATCCACGACCTGGTGGTCCTTCAAGCCGTGAAAAATGCCTTTTTCCACCGTCTGCCGGGAAATCAGGCCCAGGAGCTTGGTGTCGGTGAGCACCGGCAGGGCATTGATATTGTAGCGGTTGAGGATGACTTCCGCCTCCTCCAGGGTCACCTCCGGGGTGACGGATTTCACCGGGAACGACATGATCTCCCGGGCCAGGCGCTGGGGATGCACCCGGGTCTGGAGGATTTGGCGCAATTTTTCCTCCACCTGAGCCAAGGGCGTATCTTTGACTGCGGCGGAGGCGGCGTAGCTGTGTCCCCCACCCCCCAACTCCGACAGGATCTCGGACACGTCCACCTCGGGCAAGCGGCTTCTCCCCACCACAAAGACCCGGTCTTCCATCTGGGCCAGGGCGAAGAGGACCTGGATGTTTTCCACGTCCATGAGGCGGTGGGCCACCACCGCGAAATCCGGCACGTATTCCGGGGCGGTGGTGCGGGCCATGACCACCTCGATGCCCCCCACGTGGAAGCTGGTGGAGTGTTCCAGGAGGTCATTGAGGAGGGCCACCTGCTCGGCGTTCAACTCCCGGGTGACAATCTCGGAGACCACGTTGAGGTCGGCCCCCTGGCTGAGAAGAAAGGCCCCGGCTTCAAAATCCTGGGGCGTGGTGGAGGCAAAGGTAAAGGAGCCCGTATCCTCAAAAATCCCCAGGGCCATGACCGTAGCCTCAGGCGGCGACAGGCTGATACCCCGCTCCCGGATAATGCGGGTGAGGATGGCGGTGGTGGAGCCGATCACCTCCACGACCTCCAGGCTGCCGTGCACATCTTCGTCGGTATCCGGGTGGTGGTCGTAGATGTGGATGTCCACCTCACCGGTGGCGGCCACGTCGGCAAATTTGCCGATGCGGGAGGCCTGGCGGGTGTCCACCAGGATGAGGCGTTTGATCTCCTCCAGAGGCACCTGCTTCATGCGGGTGAAATCCACGAAATAAAAGCTGGAGCGGATGAAAAAGTCCCGCAGGTTGCGCTCCTGGGACCCCGGAAAGACCAGCAGCGCTTCGGGATAGAGCTTCTTGGCCGCCACCATGGAGGCCATGGCGTCGAAATCGGCGTTGAGGTGCGTGGTGATCACCTCCAGGGTGCGGGGGGGCGCCGGTTGATTGCGGTTATTGCGGGTGGTCATGGCCGGGGATGCGCCTTCTTGTGCACCAGCTTGAGGCGCTCGGCGTCCAGGTGGGTGTAAATCTGGGTGGTGGCCAGGTCGGCATGGCCCAACAGCATTTGCAGGACGCGCAGATTGGCTCCCCGGGACAACAGGTGGGTGGCAAAGGAATGCCGGAGGGTATGGGGGGACAGCGTCTTCACCCCGGCTTTGAGGGCATACTGCTTCAGCAGCTTCCAGAAACCCTGCCGGGAAAGCCGGCCGCCCCGGTGGTTGATGAAGACATAGGGACTCTCCCGGTCTTTGAGCAGCCGGGGCCGCGCCTGCTCCAGGTAGAGCTGCAATTTTTCCACCGCCGGCGCTACCATGGGCACCACCCGCTCTTTGCCGCCCTTGCCCAGGGGGCGCACCACGCCGCGCCTGAGGTCCAGCTGCTTGAAGGTCAGGCCCACCAGCTCCGAAACCCGGAGGCCCGTGGCATAGAGCACCTCCAGGAGGGCCTGGTCCCGAAGACCGCCGGGCGTGGCCGGGTCCGGGGCGCCCAGCAGCGCCGCCACTTCGGCCTCCCCCATGACCTGGGGCAGCCGCCGGGGCAGGCGCGGCGAGTCCAGCAACTCCACGGGATTGGCCGCCACCTGCTCCTCCCGCTGCAGAAAGCGGAAAAATTGCCGCAGGGCCGACAGGCGCCGGGCCCGGCTGCGGGCGCCCAGCCCCCGGGCTGCCAAGGCGGCGAAATAGTCCTGCACGTCGGCCAGGCCCACGGCGCCCCAGTCAGACCGGCCGCGCCCTTCAATAAAGACCCAGAAATCCTCGAGGTCCCGGGCATAAGCCGCCAGGGTCAAGGAGGCCAGGCCCCGCTCCACCCCTAAATGTTGATAAAATTGATTGAGGGCCGCGTCCATAGGTCTGATGTTTTATCCGTTTAAATGATTATAACCACAAAAATTGCACAGGTTGAAAACCTGTGCCACCTTCTCTTTTGAACCTATCTTTCCCCATAACCGCCTCCGCCTTGCCAGAGATGTGAATCAGGACCAAATCCGCTCCGGCCAGACGCATAGCTGGGTGTACCCTTACGATCCCAAAGGATTTATGTGCTATAATTATCAAAGATTATACCCTGAGTTTCGGAAAAGTATAGCCGCGGGTGCAGAAAGGATGGTGCGCGGTGCGCACCCTACATGCGGCCTGCATCAGCCTGCCTTTGGTTTTGGCTGAATGCTGACCGCTGACCGCTGATAGCTGATATGACCGACATCATCTACGGACGTCACCCTGTCCTGGCCGCGCTGCGCCAGCCCGACACCCCCTTGGAAGAGGTCATTGTGGCCCAGGGGGCCGGGGGGCATTGGCTCCATGAGGTTAAGCGGCTGGCCCGGGCCGCGGGGGTGCGCCTGCGCCTCCAGGAGCGCACCGCCCTGGACCGCCTCTGCGGCACCCCGAACCACCAGGGAATTATGGCCCGCCGGGGCAGCTACGTGTACCGGGACCTAAACTCCCTCCTGGACGATCTGGCCATGTTCACCGGGCCGGCGCTCCTGGTGGCCGCAGACAGCCTCACCGACCCCATGAATTTAGGCAACCTCTGCCGCAGCGCCTTCGCGGCCGGGGCTCACGGCCTCGTCATCCCCAAGGACCGGGCCGCGGGAATAACGCCCGTGGTGGCCAAGGCCGCGGCCGGGGCCCTGGAATACCTGCCGGTCTACCGGGTGACCAACCTGGCCGATGCCCTGGCCAGGCTTAAAGACGCCGGCCTGACCATTGTCGGCACCGCCGCCGATGCCCCCCAGCCTCTGTACGACACTGATCTGACCCAGCCCCTGGCCCTGGTCATCGGCAGCGAAGACAAGGGGATGCGGCCCCGGGTGCGGCAGCAGTGCGACCTGATCGTTTCCATCCCCATGGCCGCCCCGGAGATCGGCTCCCTCAACGCCGCCACCTCCGCGGCAGTGGCCCTGTTCGAAGCCCGGCGCCAGCGCCTCATGGCCATAACCAAGGTTTAATCCAACTCCCCGCCCATCGCGAGCAGCTGAAACCTGACTTGGGGGGCCAAAAACCTCAATCGCGCTTGGACCCATGATATTGCCATGATATCCATATCAAACCACTTGAATGGATTTGGTGAGGGTGGATAGAGGGCAGATATCACCTTCGCAGCATCTAGCTAAAGCTTTCTTTTAAGTGAATTTTTTCGATCCGCCCTGGTCAAAGTATTGGGGGTTTTGATAATCATAAAGAATAATGTGAGGTTTCGCCTTTTCTCCCAAAAATTCTAGGAAATTTGTATAGAGAGGGCTTAACGCGCTGAATTCCTGAATGAAAATTTCGGACATCGTCTTTTGGAGTTCCGCCTCAGCCTTGATCCCTTGTTCCAATTCCACCCGGCATACCAGGAGAATGTTATGATCATCGTCTTCCACATTTTCCAACACGAAATTGCCGGTTACATAAGGGGCCAGGCTGGCGTGATTCAGGGCCTGCTGAACGTATTCGGAATAGATGGGCAAACCATATACTTTTGCCATAAATCTATCTCGGCCAAAGAAATATACAAATGGGAAAGATCCACAATTATTGCTTGCCCAGTCTTGACTGTCCGGAAGGTGTTGCCTCATAAGGCTAATCATCTGCCGGAAGGAAATCACGCCGCCACGGTCGTTAATATTATATCTGATCAAGGGGGCGCCGTTGTCTATGGTAAAACAGAGCTCTCCCGCCGGTGATTCCAAGAAAATAGTTCTGGGATCATAGACGTAAAGGGAGGGCAGGCGTTCATCTCCAAAGAAATATTGAGTGAGATCGGGCTGTTTGGCCAAACAACTTCTGATCCGTATGGATAAGAGGGTTTCAAATCCCATTAAACCGGCATCCGAAGAACCATAAATTGCCATGATCGTAGGTTTATTAACCGTGCTCCCCAATTGATTCAGGAGATAATCGCGCCAATTTTCCGTAAATGCCTGGCCCGCGCACACCAGCCTGAGTTTGGTCACATCCATCGCATCCCGATGCTGGCAGACTTGCTGGACCACTTCTTTGAGGATGGGCGGATAGCCAAAAATGATGGTTTGATCGAATTCCCGGTGCAAGGCGTGGATAAAAGTAATGATATCTTTATCATTAGACCCCGGGGTGGTTATCGTGAGGGGGAGGCCCTTCAGCTTGAGAAGCTGCAAACATGCCAGGGTAAAAGTCCCGGCCATAGTATTTCCCAGGTAAAATCCGTCAATCACCAGGGTCTTCCGTTGGTTGACCTCGAAGAACTCCTGCAAGAAAAATTCGTGCTGCCGGGCCCCCGCTAATTCGGTTTGCAGCGTCCTGGGCCAAAAATGAGGCTGGCCCGTCGTCCCGGAACTAACGGCGATAAAATGGGACAGAGAAAGTTCCCCAAACCATGATCTTGAGGTCAGATCATAGGCATCGATGTAATTGTTTTTATCAGTCAGCGGCAGTTGTCTGAAATCATCCATAGTCCTTATATCGACAGGATTAATCCCGGCGTTCTTTAAAAAATCATTATATGCTGGTACGTTGGCGGCTGCCTGATGAAACAAGACTTTTTCTTCGGCTTGGCTCATCAATCCCACTTCGTCAGAAATAACGCCATGATCAAAGAAACTCTGGTCTTCTAACCAGGCGAGAAATTGCTGGCGAGGGCTGGCATTCATGTCCATATCAGGTCCTCCGTATCCGTTGAGGCGAAAAATACCCTTATTCTGATAGCTTAACCATCATAAAGCCAATAAATTTTGTTTGTCAACCCAAACCAAACTCCTGTAGTTAGTTTTTATTATAATCTTGCCAACTTAGATATTTATCCTCAGATAAGCGAAAGACCCGGATATGATGCACTTAGCCAATTTGGTCTGCTGATACCAAGCTTCTCATAAAAGGCACGAGGTTTGCCTGGGATTGAATTCAACGGCAGAAAAACGCCGGGTAGGTCTGAGCCAGCGGGGAAGTTTCAACGATGCGTCCCGGGGTGCCGACCTCAACCAGATGATACAATTCCTCTGCGTCGTGAGGGAACAGCCGGATGCAGCCGGCTGAGTCGCTCCTTCCCGGTAGGGCCCCGCCGTGGATGTAGTAGGGGCGTTTGAGCAGCAACGACCAGGGCATCCAGGTGTCGTAGATCGTGGACCAGTGCTCTTCCTCCTTTTTGGCGATCTTAAAGTCCATCAGGGGCGTTGCCTTTTCGGCCCTTCCCCCGGATATGGGGAAGACCCGCTGGAGTCCGCCCTGGGCGTACAGGGCCAGGAACCCCTTGCCAATATCCACCAGGATGAATTTATCGTAAGACGCCAGGGAATCGTCGGTGGCCGGGAAGATCTCCGGCACCATGGTGCGGTCCAGGGGGATTTTCAGGGTATCCGCTTCCAGGGAATTGGGCTGCCCGGCATTGTCTTTGATGTACAGGGGGTGTAAGGCGTTAAAAAAGGCGGTCTTGTCCCGGCAGCGCTTAAAATCGGCGCGCAGGCTGGGCACGCGCTTACAGATGGAAGTAACCGACGCCCCCACCGGGACCTTGATCTCGACATAAGGGACGCCATACGCCATTCCCGAGTTCAGGATATCCAGCCCCGCTTGTTCAAATTCCCGGCACAACGGGCTATAATCAGCCTCTTCAGCCGCGGCCCCGCCATGCAAGCCCAACAGGCCCCAAAAACCGCCCAGACAGATCAACAGTACCAATACCCAGC
>Ga0351880_1068_pt1 | contig 30506 bp, 26 predicted proteins | sample BONcelFGM3001E13_FD_206766 | JGI IMG/M metagenome (GOLD analysis project Ga0351880, IMG submission 206766) | Enriched cells from coal bed in the Powder River Basin, Montana, United States - BONCAT cells FGM rep3 HSBNCT.FGM.300.1.E13 ...
GTTTCGACTGGACATACATTGATCTCATGCATGTCAAAGCTTTCGCCCGAATCGGCATAGCCTATCGTTTCGCACAGTTCAAAGCAGTCACACGCGGCTGCAAAAACTTCGCCGCCGCAGGCTTCCCGGCTTTTGAGCGGTACTGAAGCCACGATACGCACGCAGCCGCATATTTTAGCACGTACCGCCTTGCCTGTTTCATCTTCATCATCTTCAAAAAACGATATGCAAAAGGCTCTTTGAGACCGAAACAGCTGCTGTTTTTACATTGTCGGGTTTATACCCTTCCGGTACGATCATAAAAAGGCAAAAGCTTTTTTCTTTGGGCAAAGCCCAGACCCTGTTGTCGTGCTTTGTGCCTGCGCATAAAGCATCTTTAGAAATGCACACTGTTTCACCCTGCATGATCCCGACCCTGAAAGGCGAAGGGCAAAGCTCGGCATCTAAAACGAGGCGGTATTCCACTGAAGGGTCGTCTTCATAGCGGCCGATCCAGTCGGTGATGATCACACCGTCGATGCCGATATCGCCGGTCAGCTCAAAAGATGTTTTCTGCGCAATGGCGGGCGCTAAGGTGCCAGAACGCCGCCTTTTTTCGCACGAGAGTATGTTTATATCTGCAAACTCTTGAGAATCTGCGGGACAGATCTCGCATATCCATCCTTTCAGATCTGCTGAGCCTTGCCCGTTTCCTGATACACTGATGGTCAACGTGGTGACTCCGTCTGTACTGAAAAAACCCGTCAGCTCAAACGCGAAGCCATCAAGCACGGTTGTTCTGTTTTCCATTGATATGTACTCCCTTCACTTGGCAGGTATTTGCAGGCCGCCCCGTATAATCTATGCGGAGCGCCTCCAAGCGGTGCGCAGGCAGGGAAGGGCTGAAAATCCTTCAACGAACGGCGGGGCTGTCTTGTGTTAATCAGGAGAAAAGTTAAGAAGCGAACATGGAGCAGTTGATCCTCTGTACGAAATATCCGGGCGTGACAAAAAGGACGGAAGGCAAAAAGGCATACCCCAGCTGTGAAGACAAGTGGAAAGGTTGACCAAAAAGCGCATGCAAATATGCGTGGTGTAAAACATCAGCGCCCCGAGAGTACATCGATGGGGACGCAGACGGAAGAATAGTGCAAACAAAAAAATGAATGCGGGGAAACTGCATTCCGAAGAAAAAACGCCCCCGGAGTGGTCAGATCAGATTCTCTTCGTTCAAGATACCGAGCTCACCCAAAAACCGGCCGTCCTTGCGGACCAGCTGGCCGTCAAACCAGATCTCGCCGCCGCCATATTCGGGACGCTGGATCAGCACAAGATCCCAGTGGACTGCGCTCTCGTTGCCGTTGTATGCATCCTCATAACACGAGCCGGGCGTCAAGTGTATCGAGCCGCTGATTTTCTCATCAAACAAAGTGTCACACATGGGGTCTTTGATGTGCGGATTGACGCCGAAAGCGAATTCGCCGAGACATCGTGCACCTTCGTCGGTATCGAGTATCTTGTTGAGCCGCTCTGTATTATTAGCCGTGGCTTCAATGATCCTGCCGTTTTCGAACAATAGGCTCACGTTTTCAAACTTAAAGCCCTGAGAAAAAGAAGGTGCGTTGTATGTGATCCTTCCGTTGGCGCTGTCCCGCAATGGAGCTGTGTAGATCTCGCCGTCGGGTATGTTCATATGGCCGGAGCATTTCTTTGAAGGGATGCCTTTGACAGAAAAGGTGATATCTGTGCCCGGGCTTAAGATGCGCACCTGGTCTGTGTTTTGGAGGCGCCGTTTGAGCGCATCCATGGCTTTGTCCATTTTCGAGTAATCAAGATTGCAGACATCGAAATAAAAGTCTTCAAATTGCTCGGTGCTTTTGCCCGCAAGCTGGGCCATTGAACCACTGGGATAACGCAGCACCACCCACTTTGTTTTTTGTACGCGCAGCTCATGGTGTACGCGTTTTGAATAGATAGAGCGATACAAGAAGAGGTTTTCATCGCTGATATCCGACATTTCAGAAGTGTTGAAACCTCCTCGGAAGGCCACATACGCCTGCATCTCCTGCATCATTGCCGCGTCGTAGCGCGTTAGGTCTTCGATCTGCTGCCGTGTGGCATTCATCAGCAGGGCGCGTTGTACACGCGCGCTGTGCATGGTGCAGAAGGGAACACCGCCTGCCGCATACACTTCTTTGATGAGCTGTTCGGAAAGCTGTTCCGGGCAGTCAAAGTTTTCTATAAGCACACGCTCGCCCTTCTGTACATTCATGGAATATGTGACAAGCGTGCGGCACAATTTTTTCAGCCGCTGGTCTATCATGGTTCCTCCGTGTCAATATTTATTTTTTCTTTGATGATATATAAAGGCCGCGCTTTCGCCTCGTCGTATATTCTTCCCAGGTACAGGCCGAAAATGCCAAGAATGATGAAAAGCGCCGCAAGCAGCAAGAATACGGCAGCAAACAATACATGCGTGACCGGCCAGTTGCGCACAAATACAAAAACGATGCCAAACACAAAATAGGTCAACGAAAGCAAACCGAGAACCATGCCGATCAAAAGGGGCATCCGGAGAGGCTTGTTGGAAAACGCAGTGATGCCGTTGCCTGCGAGCTTGAGCATTTTCCGTGCGGAATACTTGGTTTGGCCCGCTGCGCGTTCTTCCCTGATAAAATCGAGAGGCTCAGCGTGAAAACCGGCCCAAGCAGCCATGCCGCGGAGAAAGCGGTTGCGCTCCGGCATAAGCTTGAGCGCATCGCATACCTTGCGGTCGATCAGCCGAAAATCGCCCGTGTTGGCGGGGATATACTGGCCGCCGAGAACATTGAGCATCTTGTAGTAAACACGGGCAGACGATTTTTTAAAAACAGTTTCTCCTTTGCGCTTCAAACGACGTCCGTAAACGATGTCCGCGCCGGCCTGCCACTTTTCGATCATTTGCGGAATCAATTCGGGAGGATCCTGCAGATCGCAGTCTATGATGATGACAGCGCTGCCGCTTGATGCAGCCATGCCCGCGGATACGGCCTCCTGATGCCCGAAATTCCGCGAAAAGCTGATCACCCGGACGTTATTGTCCTTTTCGGCCAGCGCACGCAGCAAATTTAAGGAATTGTCTCGTGAACCGTCATCGACGAATATCAGTTCATAATCGCACAAACTATCCATGACTTTTTTGAGCCGATCGTATGATAAAGGCAATACCTCCTGCTCGTTGTAGACAGGGATCACGACCGAGTATTTCATAAAGGGTCTCCTCGCGGTTTTCTGGTAAGATTATATAACACCCGTTCCAATATTACAAAGAAAAAGCAAGCAATAATTTGTTGCATTATGGCCTATAATGACAAAAAATGGGTTGAAAAACAGACAATAAAATGGTAAAATATAAACATCATAGAAAAATGAGGTGCGCATTATGCTGGCGCTTATAGCTATTTTTGGCGAACCGGCGCAAAGCTGCAGATATGGCGAAAAGGCGCTTCTGGCCGTTTCCGCTGTTTTTCCGGACTGGCAGCGAAGGCTGCGGACGGCTCAAGGTGCGGTGGTTTATCATGCGGGGCGCGAAGGCGCCGACAAACCAGCTGTCGCGATCGCACTCAAGGAAATAGCCGTCAAAGACACGCAAGCCGTGCTGCATTTTGGCAAATCAAAAACACTTGAAATCAAAAGCGGCGATGTGGGCGGTGAGGTATACCGCGCTGCACGCTTTCACAACCAACTTGACAGCAACGGGCATGCGCCGCTGCTTTACTTTTTTGAGCGGGCGCAATTCGAGATGATGAGTTGCCGTGCCAAGCTTGGGCAGCAGGCTGAAGAACTCATAAATGCAGGGGATTATAAGGGCGTGTGCATGCTGTTTGCGCCGCTCAAGTCGGTGCGCAGCAACGCAGCTGTTTGGGACAGCGCGGAACTGCTCTATAAACTTGGGCTTGCATGCAGTAAGCTCGCGGTGACGCTCAAAGTGGGCGCGGCCGAGAAAAAAAGGCTGGAGGAAGCGCGGCGTTACCGCAGTTACTGCTCGGCTTTTTTGCAGCGCGGCGCGGCGCTTGAGCCGGATAATGCGCGGTGTGCCACTGCGCTTGCATACCGCTATTATTCCAATGTGCATGAATTGATGCGCCCCGGCGAACGCAGAGATCAGGATATAACCCAGCAGATAGACAAAGCACATGAGTGGCTCTCCCGCGCGCTAGAGATTTATCCAGATAGCATCCGCAACCATTACCGCAAAGGGAAGCTGATCATTGAAAAGCAGGCGCCTTATCTTTTATTTGGCAGACGTGCGTTTGGTTCACGCGAAGCCGAACTGCTGCGTGAGATCAGGGAAGTGGGCGAGGAACATTTAGCGAGAGCTGTTTCGCTCTATGAGGCGCTTGAAGACGAAGAGGAGCTCCGCCGCAATCGCCGCGAATACGCCAAGGCGCTTTTCGTTCTTGGGGGGTATTACCTTGAGGATGCTTACCTTCCGATACACGAGTATTATCTGAGCCTGATCGCGGGTAAAAGTCCACCCAAACATATTGCGGCCATCGCGCAGCTTGATCTTAAAAGCGCGCGCGAGCACCTTGAAAAATGCTTTGGCGCAGAGTCAAAAATGGCGCTTGAAGAGCTTGAGCCGAAAAGCCTTTGCGGGCTGCAAAAAGAATGGACACGATCTCCGGTGGAAAAGCTTTACCGTCTTGGGTGCGTGCACAGCGCGCTTGCGTTTGCGGCCAAGGTTGAAGGCAAAAATGATGAGCTCAAGACACACGCAGGCAAGGCCGTATATTATCTTGATGCCGCGGCAAAAACAGCTGTGCAGAGCGTAGAAAACCGCAGAAGCACATGGCATATCTGCGAAAAGCTTGCATGGACGCATTTGCACGCGGGGCGCTGCGACAAAGCACAGGCAGTGCTGTCCCGTGCAAAGCAAGGCCATATCGCCAATACGCGCGCAGTTGCTCTGCTGCTTGCGGATACGCCGCAGTCGCATGAAAAAGCAGCCGAGGTTTTGCAGACGGCAGCAAAAGACAGACACAACCTTGCTTCGGGATTCACGCATGTGCTGCTGGCCTATATAAATAAACAAAACAAAAAAGAATGTGCGCCGCTGCCTAAGGCGCTCTCTGCAAAGAACAAGCGCGCAGCGGCTCTGCTCGGCATCAATGTGGAATAAACCGGCTTAGAAACGCATAATAAATTCTTTGTAAAGGCAGGGGGCTCTTGTTGACGAGCTAAATACGGTGTGCTATATTGTTATTGGTGGCATTTATTTGTACCTAATAACCCAAATAAGGAGGTAAGTTATGAAAATCAAAAACATCACCGAACCGCAGAAGTTCTTTGAAATGCTCCAGCATACCAAAGGCAAGATCGAGCTGGTGACATCAGAGGGCGACAGGCTCAACTTAAAGTCTACGCTTTGCCAATACATCATGCTGACGCAGATGTTTTCGGATGCCAAGATTGAAGAACTCGAACTGCTCGTTTCCGAGCCTGAAGATTTGAACCTCCTTCTTAACTATCTGGTTAGAGGATAACCAAATCTTGAAACAAGAGCCGCTTGACAGCGGCTTTTTTGGTATCTGTATGTCCGCTTTTTGGGACTTAACCAATGTTATGCTCATCATAAAAGGGGTGAGAAATTTGAGCTTGAGAATTATGACAGGGCGCGCCGGAAGCGGAAAAAGCCGTTTCCTGATGCGGCTGATATCAGAGCTTGTGACAAACCCGCTTGAAAAAATCATCGTCATCGTACCCGGACAGCTCACTTTTGAGACGGAAAAACGCATTATGCGCGCGTGCGGCGTTGAGGGCATACTCGGGCTGGAGGTTTTGAGCATACAGCGGCTTGCATACAAGATCCTCGAAGAAACTGGAAGCGTGCCTTTCATGACCGGCGCTGAAAAGACAATGGCCTGCCGTCTTGCTCTGCAGGCTTATGATGCGCCTTTCGGCGGAACAGGTCATCTGCCGGATTTTGAAAACAGCCTGGGCGCGCTTTTTACGCAGCTGAAAAGCCATGGGCAGACGCCAGAAAGCCTGCGCGGCGCGGCACGCAGCATGACGGATAAAGGGCTTATCAGCAAGCTGTTACAGACCGCGGACATCTATGAAAAGTATATGGAGATCTGCGGCAGCCGCCTTGATATGGCGGATATGTATGCAGCGGCTGCCTCCCACGCAGCGGGTGCGTCTTTTCTGCGCGGTGCGCATGTGTTCATAGACGGCGCGGACAGCTATGTACCATCAGTCACATCCATGCTTGCCGAGGTGATGGCGCAGGCAAAAAATACGCTCGCGGCATTCCGGACCGAAGGAAGCGGCTCAGACGCTGCGCTTTTTGCTTCTGAAAAGCGCAATATGGAGAGACTTATGAATGCAGCGAAGGCACGCGGCATTGAGGTGCAGATCACAGAACATACGGAAATGGCAAAAAGGCATACCAGTGAGGCGCTCGCCTTTCTCGAAAAAAACCTGTTTTGCTATCCATATTCACCGTATACAGACGGAACGGACAGCATTAAGATCTTTGAAGCAGAAAGCCCGGAGCAGGAGATCCAAGCTTTGGCTTCATATATACGCCAACATGTGCGCGGCGGCAAGAGATTCCGTGATATTGCTGTTGCGGCCGGCGGGCTTGAAACCTATCTGCCCATTATCAAATCCGTTTTCTCAAGCTTTGGCATACCATGTTTTATCGATGAACGGCGCGCATTGTCCGAGAACGCTTTTTTCGTGTTCTTGTACAGTGCGCTTTGCGCGGCATCGGGAGATACTGCCGCGGCAGAGGGCTATGTGTTCAGTGAATATGCACCCCTCGACGCAACCGAACGCAGCTTGCTGAAAAACTACGCACGGCAGTATGGTTATAAAGGTTGGCATTTTTTCGGGGAGTTCAGACGGGGCGCCGCCGCAGCGCAGGCGGAGGCGCTGCGCAGGCAGGTCATGCAGCCGCTTTTAGCGCTGGAAAGCGGCCTGCTGCTGTCATCTGCCGGGGCGCAGACTGATGCAGTACGGCAGTTTCTGGCCGACTGCGGGGTGCGTGAAAAAATACAATCGCTCTGCGATGGCCTTGTCACCGAGGATGTACAAAGCGAATGTGCCTATTTTGCGCAGGTCTATGAAAAAAGTCTTGAGGTGCTGTCGGCTGCACAGCGTATCGGGCAGGGCAGGCAACTGTCTGCCAAACTGCTCTGCAACCTGATAAAGGCGGGCTTTGAAGCGACAAAAATCGCACTGATTCCGCCGGCGGCAGACGAGGTGAGGATTTTTGACATATCAGTCGGGCGCTTGCCGGACATCGACATCCTTTTTGCTATTGGCGTACACGACGGCGTGTGGCCCGCGCGCGACAGCGGTACCGGCATTCTCTCGGCGGCGGAGCAGGATGTCTTGCGCGGCCTCGGGCTTGATCTTGGCGGCTATGACTTGGCGGAAGAAAAGATGAAGGTGTATACGGCGCTGACACAACCTAAAGAGAGGCTTTATATAAGTTACAATGCGCAGACAGGGCAGCCTTCGGTGGTGGCAGACAGAATCCAGCGTCTTTTTCCGCTGATCAAAAAAACAAAGGTGCCCGCTGCTGCGGCAACGGGGCTTTTTGAGGATGTGCTCGGCGAGCTTGCACAGGTGCTGCGCGGGAAAGAAGCTGATGCAGACCTGGCCGGGGTCTGTGCGCATTTTCTTGCCGATCCGCAATGGAGGAAGCAAACGCGCGCCATATTGCTGCGCACCAATGCCGCTTTGACGCTGCCCGAAGACACAGCAAGAAGGCTCTGCGGCGTCATGCGCTGCAGCCCAACGCGCATAGAAAATTTCTACAGATGCCCTTTTAAGCATTTTATTGATTATGGGATCAAAGCGCAGGTTTTGCGTGATTACGAATATGACCGTTTGGACATCGGCACATATCTTCATCTTGCGCTTGACATATTCACCCAATCACTCATCACAGAAAAGAAGGATTTAAAAGAACTCTCCGCAGAGCAGACCCAATGCAGGATGCAGGCAGCGGCGCATTTGGCCGCGCAGCAGCACGACAACGGCAAACTGCTTGCAGACGAGCGGTTTGCGCTGATACACAAGCAGCTTGTGCGCGAGCTTGCAGATACGGCGCTTCGCATACGCGTTCATTTTCTGGGCAGCGAGGCCTCCTTGCATGCAAGCGAAGTCGCGTTTGAATATGTCGTTGATGCGCAAGGATGCAGCACCGTGATAACCGGTAAGATCGACCGTATCGATACGGCAGGCGGTTATTTTCGGGTGGTGGATTACAAATCCTCTGCAGCCAAGTTTGACCCGGACGCTTTCGCAGCCGGCACAGCACTTCAGCTGCCGGTCTATATTGATGCGGCGCGCCGGTTGCCTGCTCAGCAAGGGCTATCGCCGGCGGGCGGCTATTACGTGCGTATAGGCGAAAAATACCACGACAGCGCGGTGAAAGCGCAAAGAGAAGGGCGCATGAACGGCCTTTCCCTTGCAGACACAAAGGTGCTTTGTGCTTTCAGCAGCGTGCAGGAGGGCGGAAGCTTCTCAGCGATAGACCAGTCTTTGAAAAAATCGGGCGAGTTGCACGGACGCGGTGCAGCCAAGTTTTTTACAGCAAACGAGCTTTACGCTTTGCTGTGCACAGCGCAAAGGATGATCGCTTCGGCAGCGGTGCAGATCTACAGCGGCGTCACGGATATCAACCCCGCAGGCAGCGAGGCGTGCAAAATGTGTGATTATGCCGGCATCTGTCAGATCAATCCCGAATACGAAGGCAATGCATACCGCGTACCTGAGCGTTTTGAAAAGGCGCAGCTTAGAAGGGAGGGCGCATGATGGAGAAAAGGGCATGGAACATACATCAGCAGGCTGCCATAGACGCACGCGGCCAAAGCATCGTGGTGTCTGCAGCGGCTGGCAGCGGTAAAACAAGCGTTTTGGCGGAACGCGTATTAAAGCTGATCGAACAAGGCGAGGACATTCAAAACATGCTCATCGTCACGTTTACCAACCTGGCAGCAAGCGAAATGCGTGAACGCATATACAACAGGCTGCAGGAGGCAAGCAGCGGCTCTTTAAGGTTGGCAGCACAGGCGGAAAAATGCGCGGTTGCGGATATTTCCACGCTGCATGCCTTTTGCGGCAGACTGATCCGAGACAGCTTTGAACATGCCGGTACCTCACCCGCTTTTGGCATTGCCGACGAGGTGCAGACAAGCCGGTTGAAGCAGGCTGCGCTTGAACAGGTTTTGGAACAAGCGGCAGAGGATGAACGGATGCTGCAATTTGCCCAAAAATTCGCGCCCCGCGGCAACATGGACAACATCAAAAGGATCATTCTTGATATATATGCCCGTGCCATCAGCCTCAAAGATCCTCCTGGCTGGCTTGAATCGGCTCGCGCGCATTTTGACGGCGGCGGTTTTACGGATGAGCTCTTTGGCGAGTATGCCAGCATGGTGCGCGATGCGGCATGTGATGCCCTGCCCGATCTTGAGGCGCGGACTGCGCTCTGGCTCCAGAGCGGTTTTGATGCCGAAGCCAAAAAGAGCGAAGACGACAGCGCGGCCTTTATGCGGCAGGCGGAGAATATCAGCATGGAAAGCGCCTTTTTGCCAACTGCTGCACAGATCTTTGAGCCGGGAGCCGGCAACATCAATAAAATCAGCAGCAGGTATACCAACAGCGCCAACAAAAAAATGGAAGGGCTTGCCGCCTATCAGGCTGATTTTGAGGCCAAAGTTCTTGGCGAGCTTGCGGCAACAGCTGCGGACGGGCGCTTTTTCATTGATTTAACGCAGGCGTTCAAGGCTCTTTACGCAAAGCTCAAGAGGGCAAAAAACCTGCTTGACCATGACGACACCATGCATTTTGCTTTAAAAGCGCTGAGCAACGAAGAAGTTGCGGCAAAATACAGGGCGCGCTATGCGCATGTCTTCGTCGATGAATACCAGGATATCAATGAGGCACAGCATGCCATCATCTTAAGCCTGCAGCGCGGCGGCAATGATTTTCTGGTCGGCGATGTCAAACAGTGCATTTATACTTTCCGTGAATCCAATCCCGATCTGCTGATGCGCCGCTGCCGCCAGATGCAGGGCGGCGGGCTGATAGAGATGAACGTCAATTACCGTTCAGCACCGGCCGTGGTCGATTTTATCAACGGTGTGATGCGCCACATGATGAGCGCAGACGCGGGCGGCGTTGATTACACGGGCGGACAGATGCTTGAGGCAGGCGCCGGGGGCTGCGGTTGCGTGCAGATCGTGCTTGCGGGGCGCGAGGAGGAGCAAACAATCGCGGCTGAGGCGGCGGAAATCGCCGGACAGATCAAAAGGCTTGCTGCCAAGGGCATTGCTTACAGCGAAATCGCGGTGCTGCGGCCTGAGATGCGCAACTCCGGCCGGCAGATAGCGGCGGCACTGGTGCGTGCGGGCATACCCGCGGTCAATGGATTTGGGGCTGCGGAGGCGGATTTTAGCGAACTCACTGTCTTTAAAAATCTGCTGCTTCTAATTGGCGGCATCCGTGATGATGTCGCGCTGCTCAGCGTGATGCGTTATCCGCATTTTGGTTTTAACGAATGTGATTTTGCGAAAATCAGGCTTGCGCATCAACCGGCCGATGATAAAAGCTTTTTCTGCGCGGCGGAAACTTTTACAGAAGATTCTCCGCTTGGCGAAAAAGTCAAAGGTTTTTTCTCTCAGATCGCGCGATACGCGCGCCTTTCCGGGTGTATGCGTGTGCCGGATTCCCTGCATAAGCTAAGGCAGGAGGTGAATTTGCGCGCATACGCTTTGACCTCGCCGGGCGCTGCGGCCTGTGATGCAGCCATCAGCGCGTTTATCAATGCTGTTTCAGCCCAACAGCCCGCAGGGATGGCTGAAGTGCGTGATATAGCGGAAAGGCTCACGACCGGCAGGGAAACACAGCAAAACCCCAAGGACGCGGGCGGTGTCTACCTGACAACGATACATAAATCAAAAGGGCTTGAGTTTCGCGCTGTGATACTGGCCGGGATGCATAAAAAAATTGACCAGCGGGATGTTTCGGGTTCTGTGCTTGTGGGGCGCAGCCTTGGGCTTGCGCTCGATGTGCTGGACGAATCAACACATATTAAGTCCCCCACGCTGCACAAGCTTGCGGTAGCGCGCAGCTTGAAACGCGAGAAAATCAGCGAGACAGTGCGGCTTTTGTATGTGGGTATGACGCGTGCGATAGAACAGCTTGTCCTTCTGGGTGCAGGCGCAGAATTAAAAGAAAAGTGGTGCGAAACAAAACCCAAAGGCTGGCAGCACAGCGCCGTGACACATTTTGATTTATTGATGCCTGCTGTTAACATGATGTGCCGCGGGCAGGGAAAGACGATTGAAAGCTATGTGCAGATCGCGCAGCCCGAAAGCGCCGAAAAGATGATGCCTGATAAGTCACAACGTCTGGAAGAGTTCTTTAATCTGGCAAAGAGTGCGAAGCCCGCTGATATATTTGAGGACTATAAATACGCGCAGGATATCGGTGTGCCTTCAAAGCTAAGCGTATCGGCGCTTAAACGCATGTCAGAAAAGCCGCTTTTCCGTCCGGCTTTTGTGCCCGCACAAGCTGATGATATAACGCCGGCCCAGCGCGGCACATTGACGCATACGGTTCTTAAGCATATCGGCCTTGAGAAGAAAACACAAGAGCAGGTGAGAAGCCTGGTGGGTGAGCTTGAGCAGCGCGGGGTCATTGCGGAAGGGAGCCAGACGCATGTGGATGCCGCCGCTATCTGCGGTTTCTTGCAGGGCGGGCTTGCGGCGCGCGCGCGGCAGGCCGAGGTTTGTTTGCTTGAACAGCCGTTCTGCCTTCAGATGAAAGCCCGCGAATGCAAAATAAGCGCAGATTCTGACGAACCGGTGATCATTCAGGGCGTGATAGACCTTTGCTTTCAGGAAAACGGCAAATGGGTGGTCGTTGACTACAAGACGGATGCTGTTTCCAAAGAAGAAGCTCCCCTGGCAGCACACAAATACGCTGTACAGCTGACGCTCTATGCACAAGCACTGGCGCGCATTACGCGCAAGCCCGTCGCGGCTGCATATGTGTATTTCCTGTCTGCCGGCAGCGCTGTTTTGCTTAAATAGGCCTTGGCCAAAAAGCTTTTGCTATCAGGTACCGCTATGATATAATTGGCTGATAAAAATGAGGGGGTTATAACATGATCATCATGACAATAGAAAATGCCGGAAAACCGTTTGAACCGCTTGGGCTGGTCAGGGGTTCGATGATCCAAAGCAAGCATGCCGGGAAAGATATCATGGCCGGCTTAAAGACATTTGTGGGCGGGGAACTAAAAGGCTATACGCAGATGCTCGAGGAATCACGTGAAATCGCCATGCAGCGTATGGCGGAACAGGCTACAAGACTGGGTGCCGACGCGGTCATCGGTGTGCGGTTTACATCGAGCTCAGTGATGCAGGGCGCGGCCGAAGTAACGGCATACGGCACGGCGGTAAAATTTAAATAACCTGCCAGAAGCGTTAAGGCTTTTTAGCAAGGCTATTTTAAGGCAGTTTGAGGTTTTCCTGCGAGTGATCAGTAGTTGACGACCTCTTTTATTGTGATGTTGAGTGCGCAGCGGTCATTCGCGAGATCAATATAAGTTTCAACGGGTTTATTGTCCACGATCAGCTTGATGACAGGGCGAAGGCTTGCGTGTTCGTGATTTTGGACGACGATGCCGACATCATCTGTGCTGAGCCGCACGCATGTGCCCACAGGGTACGGAGCAACTTTCTTTACAAGCGCGCTGACAACGTCGGGGTCAAACATCGTGTCATAGCCCCCCAAGATGTATTCAAGCGCATCCGAAGGCAGCATGGCTTTCCGGTAAGGCCTGTCCGCAGTCAGTGCGTCAAAAACGTCCACAACGCCGACGATACGGCTGAACAGATGGATATCTTCATGAGAGAGGCCCTGCGGATAACCTTTGCCGCCGTACTGTTCATGGTGCTGAAGTGCCATGAGTTTTGAATCATCTGCAATCTCAAGATTGTCATTTAAGTAATGATAACCGCGTTCGCTGTGTGTTTTGATCTCTTCAAACTCTTCGGGTGTGAGTCGTGCAGGCTTGTTGAGGATAGTCTTGTCAATGAACATTTTACCGGTGTCATGCAGCAATGCCCCTGTCGCGAGTTGGTGGAGCTGCGGCCTCCCCATACCCATAGAGATGCCGACGATCACAGAAAGCAACGCCACATTGAGGCTATGGCTGTAAGTGTAATCGTCATAGGTGCGCAGGTCAATGATGTTGACCATGACTTTGCTGCTTTGCAGAATCTCATCGATCGTGTAGGTAAGCAGCTTGTCGATTCTTTTCATTTGTGCTTTGAGAGTATTCGGCTTGTTAAAACTCGTATTGTTAAGAAAAGATTCAAGCTCATTCCTCATTGTCAATTTCAACTCACTGCTGATCACTTCGTTGACTTGAAGTCCTTTTGATAAGTCATCATGGATATAGAGGCCCTGATAACCCAGCGCCGAGATCTTTTTGATCAGCGTATCAGTTAAGATACTGCCTTTTCTCAGCAGCACCCTGTTTCTTGAAATGACAAGATCGGAAGCCAGCTCATGACCGCGATGCAGATGTTTTACAGGCACATATCTCATTCTCTTTAGTTAATCAGCCCGTTGATATCAAGTATCAGGCTGACACTCCCGTCTCCAAGTATTGTGCAGCCTCCGATGCTCTTGTTTGCGCCCAAAACACTTGAAATATATACAGGCAATGGCTTAACGACCGTTTGCTGTTCATCGACCAGCCTGTCCACAAAAAGGCAGTAAGTGCGCGTCTGCGTTTCCAGCAGCAGCATGATGCCGTCCTCAAAATCTGTCACATCTGTTTTAAGGCCGAAAATCTTATGAAGCCGGATAATGGGATAGCAGCTGCCGCGCATACAGATCATTTCATTGCCGTCCGGATCGGCTGCGATATCGCGCTTGTTTGGCTTGAACGTTTCTTTTATGGATAGCAGCGGGAGAATGAACATGCGGGGGCCGACAGAAACCTGCATACCGTTGATGATGGCAAGCGTGAGCGGTATGCGGATATGCACGGCCGTGCCTTGCCCGAATGTGCTGTCGACGCTCAGATAGCCTCCTAATTTTTCGATGTTCTTTTTTGCCACGTCCATACCCACGCCGCGGCCTGAATACTCGGTGACGGTATCCTTGGTGGAAAAACCAGCCGCAAAGATCAGCGAATAAGCCTCCTTGTCTGAGACCTCCGAGGAATCCTTTTTGATCAGCCCTTTGCTGATGCCTGTCTTGATAAGGGCGCTTCTGTCAAGGCCGCGGCCGTCATCGGTAATATTGATGATCACATCGCTGCCTGCATTATAGGCCTCCAGCGTGATCTGTCCCACAGGGTCTTTGCCAGCCTGTGTGCGCTGATCACAGCTTTCTATACCGTGATCCATGGCGTTTCGCACGATGTGCATCAAAGGATCGCTCAAGCTGTCAACCATGTTTTTATCAAGCTCGGTGTTCTCGCCTATAATCACCAGCTTGACTTTTTTGTTCTCTTTGTTTGACATATCGCGCACAATGCGCTCCATCTTGTGGAAAGTTGCTGAAACGGGGACCATGCGGATGGACATGACGACATCCTGTAACTCGCTCGTCAGTTTGCGCAGCTGGCGCGTGGCTTTTTCAAAATTCTCAATATTGAGTTTTAGCACCTCGGGATTTTTCGTAACGGTGGATTCGGTGATCACAAGCTCTCCCACGATATCCATTAAATGGTCAAGCTTGTTAAGGTTGACGCTCATGTAATTTTGTTTTAGGTTTATTGAAGCCGCAGCATTGCTGCTTTCTTCACGGTTTACCTGCTTTGATTCTTGTGCAAAAATATCGCTTTTTGCTTGGGCTTCGCTGATCTGCTCAAATTCCAGACTGCGAATAAAAAAAGCTTCGCGTATTTTGCTGATAAGCATATCCGCAGTTTCGTCGGACATCATGTAGATCACGAAACCTTTTTCTGCGATGTGTTCGCAGCTTTTATCATTGAGAAGATCTTTTGGCCCTGTGGTGATCCTAGAACAATGCTTTTCGATAGATTTGATGATGCCAAGCGCACGTATATTTTCCATTTGGCATTCATTTTCAAAAAATATGTGTGCTTTGTAGCAGTTTTGCGCTTCATCCGCCTCTTTCAGATCACAAATAAAATCCTGTGCAGCGGTCTCTTCGGCGATCGCCTCCTCTTTTCTTTCTACGAGCACTTTGAAAAAAGCTTTTATTTTTCCGGTGAGTTTTGCAAAATCCCCGTCAGCCGCGCAGCCGTTTTGCAGCTTGCCAAATTCAGCCTTGATGGCGTCAAGCGACGCAAACACAAAATCGCTGATTTTGCGGTGGTCAACCTTACGCACGCTGTGTTCTCGCAGATACCCGAACAGGTCTTCAAGCGCATGCGAGAGGCCGGTGATATTGTCAAAATTCATCATCGCAGAGGAGCCCTTTATTGTATGGAGGATCCTGAAAATATCTGCGATGCTATCTGCGCAGAATGCACCGTTTTTTTCACAGGATAATAGCAGTGCTTCAAGATTATCGAGAAGCTGTCCATTTTCATACAGATAAACATCGAATAATGAATCGTTTGATGGCATTTTGCTTCCTTCTTTCATTCAACGCTCTGGGTATCAATATTATGGCAGGTTGTTAAACGCTGAAACAATGACATCCTCTTTGAAAGGCTTAACGATAAACCCTTTGGCGCCCGCCAGAACAGCTTCTCTGACCATGCTTTCCTGTCCCATCGCGGAAATCATGATGACATTTGCGTCTGCGTCAATGGATAATATCTTTTTTAGGCTGGCCAGGCCGTCCATTTCAGGCATCGTGATGTCCATGGTAATGACATCCGGATTCAGATCCTGAAACTTCTGAATGGCTACTTTGCCGTTTTCTGCTTCGCCGATCACATCAAATCCATTCTTCACAAGCATGTTTTTGATCGAAACCCGCATAAACGCAGCGTCATCTACTATCAGAACCTTTTTCATTTTAAGTTGCCTCCTACATAAGCAAAAATAATACTTAACTGCCGACAGCGCGGCATTATATGATACGCATGGAACGCGGCGCGACGGTCCGTACAGCCAAAGTGCTGCTCTCACAGCAAAACTCTATCGAACGGCCGCAGCTGCCGCCTGTATCTTCGCCCAAAACAGAAATGTTGTTCTGGCTTAATATTTGCCTGCACATGGCGATATTGCGCTGCCCGACATTTAAGATGTTCATTGTGCTGGCAATTGAAAACATATGCGCGCCGCCGGCCATTTTGGCTTTTAGCCTATACCGCAATGCGCCTTGTGCCGTCAGCATCCGGATCATTTCGGCTATTGCGGTATCCGCAAATTTAAAGCGATTTGTCAATGCCGTATCAGCGGATGCGCACGGCAGCATGATATGCACCATGCCGGCGATCTTGGCCGCAGGGTCGTAAAGGACGAGCCCGATACATGACCCGAGGCCAAGAGTGACCAGTTTGTCCGGTGCCTGTGCGATCTGCTGCTCCGCCATGCCGATCACAAATCGTTTTGCTTCGTGTATTTTTTTCTGCGCCTGCGCCGCGTATGGTTTCATAAAAGCCCCATCTGCGCCATCAGACGGTTGTAAGAATCCACATCCGGAATCAAAAAGAACCGGCCAAAAATGCTTTGCTGAGCGGTTGCAAATTCGGTTTCCATAAACAGCACCCCGTCTCCGTAATTTCCGTAAGCCGATACAAGAAGATTCATGACGGCGCCTGCCATATCAATAACCAACTCGGGAACAGAAGCGTTGACGGTAAAGCCTGTCAGCGATGCAATGGCTGAAAGATAAGAACCGACCAGAATATTCGAAATTTCCTTAAGAGCGGAGATTTGCATTTCACTCAAATCCGCAATGCTGTCGTTTTCTTCCGACGGCGTTTCTCCGGTCAGCATCTGTGTCAGGGCATAAGCATCAGGCTTGCTCATCACGAGGAGAATGTAGCCGTTTATATCTTCAGATATACCCACCAAAAGGCCTGCCACAATGCTCTCAGGGCCGTTTAGCAAATCGCAGATGTTTGCGTATGCGCAAAACTGCGCCCGCGGCACACACAAATGCACCTCGTCTCCGAGCATTGAGGAAAGCGCCGAGGCAGCATGTCCGGCGCCTATGTTTTCAAGTTCTCTTAAAAAATCAAGCTGGTTGTTTGGCAACCCTTCAAGATCAAACATGTATGTCTCCGCCTCTTTTATATCCAGCAGCAAGCCTGCCCATTATTATATATCGTTAATTTAAACAAAAACTGTTCAAATTTTTTATAAATCCGATAAATTAATTGAAAGCGTAAACTTTTGCCATCAATCAAATAAACCGAAAAGAGCACGGCTAAACATTAAATATGGAAAAAGCAGAAAATAATGAGAATTGAGCAAATCAGTACAACAAAAAATATACATGAAAGATCGTATGAAAAAGCGCTTGCGCAGGGCGACATACTTATCGCGCAAGTGACGGCTGTGATGGAAGATGCGGTCGCCTTAAAAAGCCAGGGAGGTGCCGCGCTGACAGCCCGGCTTCTTGGTAGTATCGGTGTGGCGGTGGGAGATTTTGTCGAAACGGTGGTGGATGAGGCGGACGGCGGGCTTTATGTGCTGCGCATTATCGACATCTCGCGTGGCCCTGTCAATAATGATACGCGTGAAAACACGCAGGGCAGCAGCACAACTGCCGCTGCGCAGACGCTGTGGGATACGCTCTCGATGCTAAAGATGAATCCGGGCGCAGAACCAAAATCTGCGCTGTTTCTTGCACGGCACGGTATTCCTGCACAAGGCAACATAGAGACGATGAACCAGCTGGCAAAAGGCGCAGAGCCGATAGGGAAACTGATGTCCGAAGCAATGTCTTTAATCAGGGCAACGGTGCAAACGGCGGACACAAACAGCTCCGGTGTGGCGATGCAGCCGGCAACGCAGGAAAAGACACAAACGTCAGCGCCGGCAGGCCAGCCGGAAGCGGCGCTTTCCATACAGGCAGAAAACGCATCGGCTGCATCGAGGTTGGCCGACACTGCCGCAGAGATCAAAGCAGCGGCGCAAAGCGCGGCAGCGCCAAACATACAGACGGATGCCGCGGCTGCTGATGCAGCTCACCCGATAAGCAGTGCCGTACAAAATGCGCCTCAGGCAGCGCGGCCAAGCGGCAGTATTGAGGCGCCAAAACCGGATATTCCCGCAGAAAAGCGGACAGCAACCGACATGCAAAAGGCCGGCAGCGCAATAACCACGGAAGCAAAAACAGCAATACAGAACACATATGATGGAAAGGCGCGGGGCAGGATGGATCTGGGCAGCTCCAAAAACGGATTGGCCAAAGGTGCTGTTCCGCAAGGAATAAAAGATTTGTTTTTGCAAAAAGCAGCCCCGCTGTTTATCAGGCTCGCCGACAGGGAAGCCCTTGCTTTGCGCATCAGAAAAGCAATGAAAGCCTTGCCTGAAGAGCTGAAAGAACTAAAGCTTTTGCTGGACCGTAACGATACAAAGAATAAGGATATTGCTGTGCAAAAGCTTGAGTCTGCAGAGAAGCAAATTTCTCTGTTGGCACAGGTCAAACGGTTTGAATGCTTCCGCATTCCGCTGTTGCTTCACGGCAACAGGGCAGCGACCGCCGAACTGTATGTATATCGTTACATGAATAAAAAAGCTTCACAGGACGGCCAGAATACGGTGATTCTGCTCGGCCTTGACACAGAGCATATGGGGCGTGTGGAAACGCTTTTAAAAGCAAGCGGCAAAAGCCTCGACATAAAGCTCCATCTTGAAGATATGCGGCTGTCGGGTGAGATCTCAAACGATGTTCAGCAGTTCAAAGAAACGGCAGCAGACCTAGGTTACAGCCAGATCAATCTGAACATTGTCAAACTCGCAGCACGGACAACGCTTTTGGGCGCTGAAGAGAAACTGACCGCATACGCAGACGGCGGTGCCGGAAACGTGGATATAAGGATATGACAAAAAAAGAAGAGCAAAAGCGCCGCGAAGCAGCTGCCCTTAAATATGATACCTCATCAGACAGAGCGCCGTATGTGGTAGCACTCGGTAAAGGCCATTTGGCCGATCGCATGGTGGAAACCGCGCAGCAGGCCGGTGTGGAAATTGTGCAGGACAAAAAGCTCTCGGGTGTGCTGCAGCAGCTCAGTGTGGGCGACGAGATTCCCGAACAGCTCTATCAAGTGGTGGCAGAGATACTCGTGTTCATTAGCCACATGGATGCAAAATACGGTTCGCGGTTTGGGACGTAGCATTGGTATCAAAGCATGAGCAGCCAGAATTCAAGACAGGAAAGGTATCATAAATGTCGTTAGAAGGGTCGTATGCGGTGCAGACCGCAGTGCTGAATATAGTCAGCCGCAAAAACGCTGAAAACGGCAGTCAGGCCAAGAGCATTTTTGCAGACATGCTTTTAAAGCAGCTTGCAGGCTGCAATATGCAGGGCTTTATGACCAATGCGCAAACGGGAAGCGCCTTGATCGATACGGCAGGCTCTGATATGTCCACGCTTATGCTTCTGTCCCTCCTGGGCGGCAAAACGGGCATGGTGCCAACTGGCCTTGGCAATGCCATATCCGCAGCCCGGTATACCATGACAGGCACCTCCGGCGATGAGACTTATTCGCTTGAAGGGCTCGTTATCCCTGACAGGCCTTCACGCCCCGTGACGCCCGCCATCACCAGCCACATGCACAACAGATCGGCGCAGCGTTATACCAACGTGATCGCACAGTTCTCAGTGGAGACAAGCCGGCGCTATGCCGTGAACAAAAAGGGAACGGGCGATACGTACTGCAACATTTTTGTCTGGGATGTTACGAGCGCGATGGGGGCTCAGATACCGTATTATTATGACCCTAAAACGGGCGCGCCGATGACATATCCCGATGTGAAAGGTGCCATGTACATGTCGGCAAACCGCATGTACAATTGGCTGCATCAGCACGGCGCACGGTACGGGTGGCACGAGGTGAGTGCTGAGCAGGCGCAGATGCTTGCCAACCAGGGCAAGCCCGTCGTTGCTTCTCTTAAAAGAACCGGAATGAGCGGCCACGTGCAGATGGTCTGTCCGTCAAAGGACGGTGTTTATGACCCCAAACGCGGCGTGACGATCGCACAGGCGGGGCGCAACCTGACGAGCTACAGGGCGATCACGTCGATCTACAGCAAATCAAGCCTTGGCAGAGTCAAGTATTTTGCGCATGCATAAAAAGGGCTGAAGGAACAGCCCGAACAGGAATGTGAACAGGAGGTTTGCAAAATGGCGATCAATTCTCTTAACAACACCATGGTCAGGCTCTCGGGTGTGTCCTCGGGGCTTGATACCGATTTGATCATCGGCAGCATGCTCCAGCTGAATCAAGCCAGATTGGACAAGCAAAATCAGTCCACAACAAAACTGGAATGGAAGGCGGACGCGCTGCGTGAGGTCAATGCGCTTATAAGGGCATTTCGGGAAAGCAGCTTAAGCGTGCTGAGCGCGTCTGACAACATGCTCTCAGCGGCGGCCTATAATACGTTTGCCGTCACGATGCTCACGCCGACAAACGCGGTCACTGTCAGCGCAGGTTCCCAAGCAAGTGCGGGCGCACTGACGATCGGCAGCATTTCACAACTTGCGGCTGCAGCCAATGTCAAGAGCGTGGGTGCCTTTACAGGCGCGGTGCTGAGCTATGACACAAAGCTAAGCGCGCTCGAGATGCAGAACGCTTTTGAGTTTGACGAAGGCGAAATATCATTCTCCATCAACGGTATCGTGTTCACGCTTGACGAAGAGGCCACACTCGGCGATCTTTTAAATGCTGTGAATGCATCGGATGCAGGCGTAAGGATGACATACAGCAGCCTGACAAAAGGTTTTGCCGTTACGGCCAAAAACACCGGCAGCACAAGCACGGTGGATATCCCCCCGGGCCATGTGGTACTCAATCCGGCGATAGGGCTCGTGGCGCTTGAGGTGTTCGTACTGGCCTTTTTGCTGGTGGTCAACGTCGCGATGCCGCTGATCGCCTCCGGATTGCTTGGAGAAGTCGCTATGGGGTTTGTGGTGCGGGCTATTCCGCAGATGAATGTTTTCGTTGTCGGGATACCGCTGAAAATCGCGATAGGGTTTTTGATGCTTTTGCTTATCCTGCCTGTGTTTGTGCATTTTACGGATGTGATTTTCGAGCGGATGTTCGTTTCGATAGATAAGATGATCGCGGGGCTTGCGGCATGAGCCCGCAGCAGCAGACAGGCGAAAAAACCGAAAAAGCCACACCGCGAAAACGGCGCGAAGCCAGAGAAAAGGGGCAGGTATTCAAAAGCATCGAGGTGATCACAGCGTTGTCTTTGATGCTGATGTTCGGTGTGCTGGCCATTTTCGGCGCGGGCATGGTCGACGGGATCAAAAAGCTGCTGAGTTACTTTTTCACCGTGCGGACTCCCGAGATACTGACTATAGCTGCAACGATGGGCCTTGCGAGAGACGCGGTCACGATGTTTGTGCAGATCATGCTGCCGCTGCTGCTTGCGGCGCTGGTCGGAGGGTTGGTGTTCAACGTGGTACAAGTGGGGTTTTTATTCTCCACCAAGGCGCTGGCGCCAAAGTTTGAGCGTGGCTGAAGTGCTCGCCTATGTATACCGCATGAAGAACCAAAACCGCTGACCGGGCGCTTGAAGGAATAAAGGAGCCAAGATAAGGAGGATGCGCGTGAAATTCACGGACATACTTGTGGCTGTGCTGATACTGGCGATCATACTGCTCATCATTATCCCGCTGTCGCCGGGTTTGATGGACTTTTTCCTCATCGCCAATATTACGATGTATTATGACAGACCAGGCTGAATCGCTGCGCAGGCAGATGCTTATCAAAAACAATAAGGCCCGCATTGTCACAGTCACAAGCGGCAAAGGCGGGGTCGGGAAATCCAGTATAGCGCTCAATCTTGCGATTGCGCTCAACCGCCGCGGGCACAGTGCGCTTATTATCGACACTGATTTTGGTTTTTCCAATATTGATGTGATGCTCGGCGTACGCACAAAGTATGATCTTACGGATGTGATCGCGCGCCGCAGGCAGATCCGGGATATCATCGAAACGGGGCTTGAAGGCGTTCAGTTTATCGCAGGCGGTTCAGGTGTTTATGAACTCGATAAAACATTTACCGAGATAGAACTGTCTATCATAGAGCGCGTAATAAGAAAAGTGCTGTCGCTGATGAGCGAGGCATGGGACCGCATCAACAGAATCAGCGTCCAGCTGGACAGAATCGAGACCAGTTCGCAATATGTGCAGATCGTATCTGCCAACGAGCCCATTGCGATCATCACGATGAATGTGAAAATAGGCAATGTTTCGGATATTATCAATATCTGTATACCCAATGTGGCTGTGCAGCCCATAGCAAAGAAACTGGTGATGAAGACATGGTATGCGGAACACAATTTCAGCCAGAAAGGCGGGCTGACGAAAGAGTTAAAGCAGGGGCTTTCAGCTGTGACACTTTCTTTGAAGGCTGTTTTTAATGATGTGGATGCAACGGTCAAGGAGATTATGGGTACACAGGTCGGCGATGTGATCAGGATTGACCATACTATTGATACGCCTGTCACCGTTAATATTGAACATATGCCGAAATTCAAAGGTTTTATCGGTATGCACGGTTCAAACTACGCGATAAAAGTGACGGATATACTAAAGGAGAATACTCAAAATGAACCAGACGTTTGAAAATCCGGATACAGCGGAACAGGCCAATGCCGTGATAAACGACACACAGATACTCACAGAACATGAAAAAGATGCGATCGGGGAGATCGGGAATATTTGCATGGGAACTTCAGCGACCACGCTTTCCCAGCTTCTTGGCAGGCGCGTCACCATCACTACGCCGAGAGTGAGCATTGTGAAGGGTGAAGAGTATCTTAATGAATATGAGCGTCCTGTGGTGGCAACAGAAGTTGCTTATACAAAAGGGCTTGATGGTAAAAGTATTTTTCTTATCAAAAAAGACGATGCATTATCCATCACAGAAGTGCTGATCGGCAGTTCAGAAGGTGTGGAAGAACTGTATTTGAGCGCTATCAGTGAAGTCATGAACCAAATGGTAGGATCATCTTCAACCGCGCTTGCAGATATTTTGCACGTGGGTGTGAATATTGCTCCGCCGGTGATCCGCGAACTGACACCGACAAGCGAAATAAAAAACCAAAACGCAGAGCTGATGATAAAAACAAGCTTCAAGCTGGACATTGAAGGGTTGTTGAGCAGCAATTTACTTCAGATCATGACCTGCGGTTTTGGGAAAGAGCTGGCAGCAACGCTTATTGAGAAAGAGATGGAACAAAAGACATTTCCGGATAAAAGCGGCGCTGCGCTTGGAAGCAAGCCGGCCGGCCAGCCAGTGAGCGCTGCCCGGCAGCTTGAACAAAAAAGGGAAGTGCAGTTTATGTCGAATGAAAACAATGAAGAAAAAGTAGCGTTAAAGGATGTAAAATTTCAGTCCTTTAATGAAAAAAGCGATGATTATTCAGCATTGTCCTCGGATTATGGCAGATCCAACATCGATCTTATCATTGATGTGCCTTTGCAAGTCACAGTCGTGCTCGGAAAAACAAAAAAAAGCATCAAAGATATTTTAGATTTTGGCCGGGGCTCAGTCATCGTCCTTGACCGTCTTGCAGGAGAAATGGTTGACGTGCTTGTCAACGGGAAGTTGTTTGCACGGGGCGAAGTGGTGGTCATTGACGATAACTATGGCGTACGCATTACTGAGATCACCTCAAGCGATCAAATAAAAAACCCATAAAAAAACACCCCGTCAAGGGGTGCGAGTGACGGCGCTTAAACGATCCCTTTTTGTTGTTTGGCTATCGCGATCATGCGTTTGACCATTTCGCCGCCTATCGGTCCGCCTTGCTGTCCGTTGACGCGGCTTGGAAGATCGCCCTTATATTCATCATTATTCTCTTTGCAGTACTGCGTCAGCCCAACTTCATCCGCGCATTCAAATTTGAATTTTGTCCACGGATGATCGGGGCCGTACTTTCGATTTTTGGATGCCAATCCTTACGCCTCCTTTCCGCAGTTTTTTTATGAGCCTGCATTGATATTTTTTGCGGAAACATGTTGCTTTAGTCAGCTAATTTTTTGTATGATAATATCACATGCTCTAATGCACTTAAAAAAGAGCAAAAAAAGAGGGAGAAAAAATGCAAAATTTTGAATTTTACAACAGGACAAGGATCGTGTTCGGCAGAGAAACGCAAAATAACGTGGGCGCACTGACAAAAAAACATGCTAAAAAAGTACTTTTGCATTATGGCGGCGGCCACATAAAAAAATCCGGGCTGTATCAACAGGTGACAGATTCGCTCGAGAAGGAAAACGTTGCATTTATTGAGCTTCCCGGCGTGATGCCAAATCCGCGTTTGTCTCTTGTGCGCGAAGGCATTGCGCTGTGCAGGGAAAACGGCGTGGATTTTATTTTGGCAGTGGGCGGCGGCAGCGTGATCGACTCAGCCAAAGCCATCGCGGCCGGCGTGCCGTATGACGGTGACATCTGGGATATGTATGTGAGCGGGGTGCCGCCAACGGAGGCACTGGGCGTCGGTGTGGTGCTGACCATACCGGCTGCAGGCAGTGAAGCAAGCGTGGGTTCCGTGATCAGCGATGATTCTGACAACAATAACAAAAGGGCCTTCAACCATGAGATGCTGCAGCCGCAGTTTGCGATTTTAAACCCTGAGCTGACATTTTCACTGCCGCCTTACCAGACGGCATGCGGGGCATCTGATATTATCGCACACATTGCCGAAAGGTATTTTACGCGTGTCAAAAACGTTGAGCTGACAGACAGGCTTTGCGAAGCCGCATTAAAAACGGTGATCCGGAATACGCAAAAAGTGCTGCAGGATCCCAATGATTATGATGCACGCGCAGAGATCATGTGGGCAGGCACGGTGGCGCACAACAATCTTTTGAACACCGGCCGTATCGGCGACTGGGCGTCGCATATGATCGAGCATGAACTCAGCAGTATCAACGACGTGGCACACGGCGCTGGGCTGGCCATACTTATGCCTGCGTGGATGCACTATGTCTGCAAACAGGATCCGGCGCTGTTTGCGCAGTATGCGGTGCGGGTATGGAACGTGGAGGCAGACTTTGGCGATTTAGAGTTAACGGCACTTGAGGGGATCCGCCGCCAAAAAGATTTTTTCCGGTCTATAGGGCTGCCGGTCACGCTGGGCGAGATCGGCATCACGCCGGCGCATTATGAAAGAATAGCCCAAAACACACGCCGTTCCGACAAAGATACGGTGGGCAACTTTGTCAGACTTCGCAGTGAGGATATCATGCAGATCTTAAAACTTGCGGAATAGAAAAAATGGCTATTAAAGAGGGGCTTTGCGGCTCCTTTTTTTGTGTGTTATAAGTATACTGTGATATTGTCACGGAAAAGAGGCGGCTGCCGTTATATGATAGTTGTGAAAAAAAGATCGAAATTTCGGCAATGATAGAAGGGGATAACGATGATGCTTCATGTGGTGACTCAAAACTGTCCGCAGGATCACTCCTGCCCGGCGGTGCCCGTTTGCCCGGCAGGAGCGCTTTCGCAGCAGTCAGTGGAAGCACCGGCGGTGGATGAGGGAAAATGCATCTTATGCGGCAAATGCGTGCGCGTTTGCCCGCGCGGTGCGCTTATATTAGAAGAGGAGAGTGTATCATGAAAACAGTGATTGTCGGCGGCGTAGCCGGCGGAGCAAGCTGTGCAGCGCGCTTAAGACGTCTTGATGAAAACGCTCAGATCGTGATGTTTGAGCGCGGCGAATACATATCGTTCGCCAACTGCGGGCTGCCTTACCATATCGGCGGTATCATTGAGCAGCGTGATAACCTGCTTCTTCAGACGCCGGAATCTTTTCATGCGCGCTTTAACGTGGATGTGCGCACAAACAGCGAGGTTAAGGCTATAGACAGAAAAAACAAGACGGTGACGGTTTTGAGCAACGGCAGGGAGTATCAGGAGAGCTATGATTTCCTCGTACTTTCACCCGGTTCTTCTCCGCTGATGCCTGCCATACCGGGCATAGAAAGCAGCAAAGTCTTGCAGCTTTGGAATATTCCTGATATGGACGCGATCATCCGGGAAATCAATCAAAGCAACGCCAAGACAGCCGTGGTGGTGGGCGGCGGTTTCATCGGGCTTGAAATGGCGGAAAATCTGGTGCATGCGGGGCTTGACGTCACGCTAATTGAGATGGTCGACCAGGTCATGACTGCGGTCGATTATGAAATGGCCCAGATACTGCACAGCCATATGGCGGAGAAGGGCGTCAAGCTTGCGCTCTCTGAATGTGTTGAGCGTATCGACGAGACCGGCACGGATGTCAGCGTGACGACGGATCGCCGTACGGTTCATGCGGACTTCGTGATCTGCGCAGCCGGGGTGCGCCCCAATACGCAGCTTGCATCTGGCTGCGGGCTTAAAATAGGCGAAAGCGGCGGGATCGCCGTGGACGAGAGCTTGCGCACCGAAGACGAAGCCATTTATGCTGTGGGCGATGCCGTTGAAATCACTCACTACATCAATGGACAGCGTATGATGATACCACTGGCAGGACCGGCGAACAAGATGGGGCGCATGGCTGCGGATAACATCTGCGGCTTAAACAGAAGTTACAAAGGCACGCAGGGCTCGATCATCGCCAAGGTGTTTGACTTAACAGTGGCTGCAACCGGGTTATGTGAAAGGCAGCTCAAATCCGCAGGCATGCGGCTTGGTGCCAATTACAAGGTGACCGTGCTGCATCCGCTTTCCCATGCGGGATATTATCCGGGCGGCATGCCGCTGGCGCTCAAGCTCATATTTACCGCAGATGATGGCCGCGTACTCGGTGCGCAGGCAGTCGGGTACAACGGTGTTGACAAACGCATCGACGTGATCGCCGCAGCTATTCGCTTTGGGGCGACGGTATTTGACTTAGAGGAGATAGAGCTGTGTTATGCGCCGCCTTATGCGTCCGCCAAAGACCCTGTGAACATGGCAGGCTATACGGCCGACAACCTGCTTTCCGGCCTGGTTAAGAATATCACATTTGGCGAGCTGGCAGCGTTGCCGGAGAACGCGGTTTTTCTGGACGTGCGGACGGCTGAAGAATACGACTTAGGCACAGTGCCCGGCAGTCTGCATATTCCTGTTGACAACCTGCGTGAAAGGCTTGGTGAACTTGACAACACAAAGGAATACATTGTTTTCTGCGCTGTAGGCATACGGTCCTACGCGGCTGCGCGGATCTTGAAACAGCATGGTTTTGCTGTGCGCAATCTTGCGGGCGGTTTTTCGACCTACCGCGTTGCGAGCAGGGATTATACGATGGGCAATGGAGGTGAGCAGCCCGTGGAAAAAGAAAAGAGCATTCCGATGAAAGCACAAAACGAGAAGACCATTACCGTCAACGCATGCGGGCTCCAATGCCCGGGCCCTGTCATCAAACTCTATGAAGCGATGAAGGATGCGCAGGACGGCGATGTCATCAACATCATATCGACAGACCCCGGGTTTTTCGCGGACGCGTCGGCCTGGTGCGCACGTACGAAAAACACCTACCTGAAAGGAGAAAGGGCACAAAACGGCTTTTCCGTGTGGATCAAAAAGGGGCAGGCAGACCAAGCCTTTTCACCGGGCAAATGTGTGTCGCCCGAGGGCAATGACAAATCCATCATCGTGTTCAGCGGCGATCTTGACAAAGCCATGGCGAGCTTCATTATCGCAAACGGCGCCGCCGCGATGGGGCGCAAGGTGACCATGTTTTTCACATTCTGGGGCCTGAACATATTGCGCCGCCGGGACAAGGTCAAAACAAAAAAGACGTTTATTGAAAGGATGTTCGGCGCGATGATGCCGCGCGGCACACAGCGGCTTAAGCTTTCCAAGATGAATATGCTTGGCATGGGTTCGGTGATGATGCGGGGCATCATGAAGAAAAAGAACGTGGCATCTTTGGACGAATTGATCGATCAGGCGAAAAAAAGCGGGGTTGTGCTTGTGGCCTGCACGATGTCGATGGATGTCATGGGCATAAAACAGGAAGAGCTGATTGACGGTATCACGCTCGCAGGCGTGGCCTCATATCTCGGCGCGGCCGAAAGCTCAGACACCAACCTATTCATTTAGACATAAACCAAAAAAAGTTATATGGATGCATCGAAGGGGCGTTTTGCATAGCGCCTCTTTTCATCGTGCCGAGAAACGCTGATTATTCGGCTGCTGCCGGATCGGCGGTGGTTTTACGCCATGCAGGAACGAAACCTTAAGGATCGAGTAACTTAGAGGTTTGGTATATTATACATGCTTGAATAAGCAGGTGTGAACACTGTAATTGTTATGTTTATTGCTGATATACTACACATTTAAAAGAGAAAAATGATAAAAAAAGAAATAAAGAAAGAAAAAAGAAGATAAAACAAAAAAAGCATATAAAAGGAGATTAATGTATGATAATATACAGAAAGTAAAAAATATACTTAAAGTGTAAAATTAAAAAGGGCGTGATGTATATGAGGTTATAGAAAAGTCCTTACAAAAACCAATGGCGCTAACCCTGCCTCTGATGCGGCAGTAGACTTTGCAAGGACTATAAGAATTATAACATATAATCACGATTTGTTCACTCAATTGCTAAAAAAATGAAAGGAATATTTTAAATGAAAAAGATAATCATATTTGTAACGATTTCCTGTATGATGTTTTTTGGACTGTCTACCACTGCATTTGCTGATAAGGATGGTTCAAGTGTTCAAATTAGCAGAGAATCTGTAGAAGACTATAGCGGTACTGGATATGCAAATCTAAACACTGCAACTGATTGTGTTAATGGCTTGATAAATATAGTCAATGATCCTAACACAAACTGGACTTCAGGAGATAACTGGACCAACGGACAGGTATGGGAAAATGATTTTACGGCTAACGATAGTTATAACTCAGATGATCAAGATCTGTTTGCATATTGCGGACACGGATTATTAAACTATGGGCCTTATTTAGCAGATGGCACACATGATTCTCATAATGTTGACAGAAGGGAAATTAGATGGGGCGATCGAGATTTGGAATGGGCGCTGATGTTCACCTGTAATTTTCTAACTCCTTCTTTGTCTGGTTCAAATGGAATTGGGCAAATGATGAATGGCGCCCATGTAATATGTGGCTATGGTTCAGTAATGTGGGTAACTGCAAATGGTGGATTAACATTTGCAAATCAGGCAATAACAGGTCAATCCGTAACTAACTCTTGGGCTTATTATGCGGGTTATACACAACCGCCATTACAAAATCAGGATGTCAAGATTGTCGTTTTAATACATTCAAGCACAGCTTCAGATCGCCTTTGGGGATATGGAACTGTTGCAAGTGACCCGGTATCATATAACTCCTCAACAAGTGGTTACTATAGAATTGAAACACTCATACAGTATTAGAATAATGAAAAGGAGTGAGTATTATGTTTAAAAAAATCTTAGTTTCTGCTATGTTTCTGGCTATTATCGTGGCGGCTGGCTGTTCCGAAAAGGTGCTTACCGCAAGGCCTCTTGCGGTACCAGGTCATTTAAGTAGCCTATCCGAGGTTATAGACAAATCTGAAGATCAGATGCCAAGCAAGCTGGTTGTTTATAAAGTGGTACCCTATCAATTTGATGAAAAAGCTGTAAAAGAGATGGTAGCGAAGTTTGGTGTCACTGGAAATATACAGAACCACGATTCTTTCTATTTGTTAGAAAACGAGGGGAAAAGATTCACAATAGATAAATACAGCGGTTCTTACAGCTTGATGTCGGATTTGCCTATTGAGGAGATGATACAACCCTTAAAAGAAACAAAATCTGATTTGGATTATATCGAAATGGCAGATAAGCTTATTGCCGATACCGGTATAAAACGAGACGGCTTGGTTGACGTGCCAATAGTGTATGATTATAGAAAAGCATCATATATTGACGATACGACTGGTAAAGAAGTAGAAGTTACGATATTAAAAGGTGTAACATATCGCTATAAGGAATTAAATGGAATTAAAATAGAAGGCGTGGCACCAAGGCTTACTATTGCATTCAATGCAGAAGGAAAAGTTGTAGAAATAATGAATCCATGGAGTTACTTTGAAGTGTATCAGGAGTATCCTCTGATGCCAAAGAGCAGTGCACTCTCATTACTTCAAAAACTTGATAATAGACATGCTACGGTGCAAGGTCTTGACATGAACGATACCTTTACGATTAATAGTATGCGGGTCGTATATTTTAATGATCCAATTGGATATGAGCCGCTTTACCTCATGCCTTTCTATTGCATGGAAGGAATAAACAGTAAGGGAAATGCGGTAACTGCATATGTTCGGGCAATTGATGAGAAATATATTAAAGTGGAACCCTCGCCTATCCTCGAAGATCCGTCTCCGCCAATACAAAGAACTGAAGAAACATATGACGTTGAAGCAAC
>Ga0351880_1070_pt1 | contig 30376 bp, 25 predicted proteins | sample BONcelFGM3001E13_FD_206766 | JGI IMG/M metagenome (GOLD analysis project Ga0351880, IMG submission 206766) | Enriched cells from coal bed in the Powder River Basin, Montana, United States - BONCAT cells FGM rep3 HSBNCT.FGM.300.1.E13 ...
TGGGTTTATTCTTGATCATTTTTTGTAGCAGATTTGAGATTATTTGAGAATGGTAAAAGTAAAGGTTGTTTGCTTTCCCGGAACAGAATTAACAGAAATTTTTCCCCCATTCCCTTCAATTATTTTTTTTACAATGGTAAGACCAATTCCTGTGCTTTCAAATTCATCGCGCGATTTTAGTGTCTGGAAAATCTGAAATATCTTTTCAAAGTATTTTTCCTCAATTCCAGGCCCGTTGTCTGTAATGGAAATTGCCCAATTGTGTTGATTTTCTGTGCAATGAATGTCAATTATACCGGCATCTTTGTCGTTGTATTTTACAGCGTTTCCGATGAGGTTCTGAAAGATCTGCAGAATACGTGTTGGTCCGTAGTTTACTGTCGGAAGGTTTTCATCGACGGTTATTGTGAACTTTTCAGATGGAGCAACCATTTCAATGGCTTCTTTCACCAACTTATTCAAATCTATAACTTCCTTTTCTTCTTTTACCCGAGTAACCCTGGAGTAAGCAAGAATGCCTTCAATAAGACCTTGCATGCGGTGCACCCTGCTCAGCAAAAGGTCGAGTTGCATGCGCCCGTCATCATCGAGTTTATCGTGATAATCGCTGTGAATCCACTGCGAAATTGATCCGATTGCCCTAAGCGGTGCTTTCAGGTCGTGTGAAACGATATAGGCAAAGTCTTTTAATTCGCGGTTTGAAATATCAAGTTCAGTGATGAGTTTTTCTTTCTGAAGTTCAGTTTTCTTTCTTACATCTATTTCGAGTTCAAGCGCTTCCTGCTGCTCAAAATATGATTCAATCATCCGGCCTATATGTCTGAATTCACTTTTAAGCTTGCTCAGTTGAAGTCTGTCGGCCTGACTTCGGCTTTCCAGTGCTGAAAAAATTTTGGATAACGGTTTGTTTACAAATATCCTGAACGAAAGAAAGAATACCAATAGAATTACAATAACCATTCCTGCCAGAAAAATCGTTGAGAAATCTGACAATTTCTCAAAAACTTCCAGAAAACTGTTTTTGCTTCCCAGCTTGATCCATGCAATTGGTTTGTTCTGGAAATTGTTAAGGGGATAACTTACAAGGATTTCGTTGCCATGCTTTACCTCATTTTCTGTAAATGTTTTGGAAAGACTTATGTTTCCTCCTGTCAGGTCTTGAATTCCTGATAAGTATGCTGAATCAAGAAGCTTTCCAATAAAGAAAAAACCTTCGGCTGGTTTTAAGCGTTCTTCGTCGTCAGATGCATGCATGGTTGCTCCATGTACTTCCATAATTCCCTTGTCGGTTTCTATGTAAAACCACGTAAGTTTTTTACTCAGCACAAAGTCTAAAATACTATCACTTAGCGAAACAAAAGGTGGAATTGATTCTTCAACAAACGCCGATTCAAAAACAGTTTCTTTTTGCAGGTTAAACACCCATACTGCATTCGCATCGAATGAACTGAATAAAGTAAAGAGATTGTCAATGGCAAATGATTCGCTGGGATTGTTTTTGTAATTAACCAGGTCATCCCAATATGTATAATCATATACAGTTCGGGCTATCACCTCCGATCGTGCTTGGGTCGCTGTTCTTAATAAGCCTGATTGCTGCTCAATTCCGGAGGAGACCAATATTGATGTTTGCTTCTGCTGAATTTTGAGAATGGTTAAAAAACCTGCAAACAAAATGATGGCAGAGATCATCAGGATGATCAGAAGTTTATGCTGGGTTTTCATCAGAATAATAGATTTTCTTTCCCTTTGATGTGTCGTTTCATCTGAAGGTTGTGATGTTAATAGTAATTTCAAGAGAATGTAACCTTAAAAGCAGGTACTTTATCTGATTAAATTTTGATGTAAAGCGGATAAACAAAAAAGCCACCTTTCAGTGGCTTTTAATCAGTGACCCCTACAGGATTCAAACCTGTGACCTTCAGAACCGGAATCTGACGCTCTATTCAACTGAGCTAAGGGGCCGGAAATAAGAGTGCAAATTTCGTTAAAAATCGCTTACCTGCGGCAGTTTTATAATATTTTTCCATTTTGCGGGCTGTGTTTTCTCAGTATACCAAATAAACGTTTTCGTTTTCTTGCTTTCTGCTGCTTTCTGCCGTATATTTATAGTTGATTTTTTTTAAAAAACTATATTATGGAAAAGCTACCTGTTATTGAGAAATTTGGAGGTCTGATAAAAGAGGAACTGTTGTCATGCCTTGAAGATGAAAACCTCCTGCCGGATGCTTGTCTGCTTGAAGCCATTGCTCCGTTTTCAGGTTATTACAATGATGTGCCGGGTGTTCATCGTCCCCTGTATCTGTTTTTGGTTCTGGAAGGAAATTACACAGCTGACATCATAGCCAGAACTACCGAAAAGGTAGGATCAAAGGCTGGCTTTCCTTTTGATGCTGCATTTGGGAGGGTCGCGCTTTTTGAACATGATTGTCCGGTTATTCGTATCAGAGGTCTTAAGAACTTTGATAAAATCAAGGCTTTGCAGATGCTTTATCTTGCTGAAGGAATTGAGTACAGAAAAAAGATCAGAAGTTTCACCAACGAAAAGGGTGTAATAACTCTAAGCAAACAATTTTACTTTAAGGACATAGGGAATGGATTGTTCTTTGATCATGAACAAGCTCATCATGGATATTTTCACATTCCCCGTTTTCTGGACTTCGAAACCTTCCGGGCTGTCACCAAAGAAGCAAAGTATGATACCTCTATTTTATATTTTGATGCAGCTTATGCCTGGTATTTCGAAGGTCATGGCGTTAAAGACATGATCAGGATTTACAGGGAAAATCTGACCACTGAAAAACTTCTGGCAATTAAAAACCGCTATCTGAGTATTATCAAATAGCTTGTATTTTTGGTGCGGTTTGGATCTCTGGCCTTTTATTGCTTTAGTGAAGCCTTGGAAAAAATATGCTCCGGGATTTTTTGATCGAAGCTGATTTTCGTCATTTTGAATTCCGTTCCATCGCCTTGTTTCAACATGTCTTTATAAATGATCGTTGTGGGAAACCAGCGTCCCTGAACCTGTATCACATCTTTCATTTCCATTTGCTTCAATAATTTTCCGCTTTTTGCGAACAGTTCCTGTTTAAGCGGGACAAACCGTACAGCATCCACCCACATTTTTTGTGTGTGATAGGCTGCATCAGAAACTTTGGCGGTAAGTGTCAGCACTATTGATTTGCGATTGCCAAGCATTTCTTCACCCGAAACTACAGCATCATAAACTTCGGTAAGTTTACGGTCGTCCATCATATCTTCGTAGGATAAATCGCTGCCCATAACCGATTGCCTGAGCATGTGCCCCGAAATCTGTATGGTACGGTCGGTGGATGGTGAATAAATCCACAACTGTTTATCAAGTTTCAGCATTTTTGTGCCTTTTTCTGATGCCGGCGAAAGATATTCGGTAAACGACCTGTTTGTGCCTTCGGAATAACTTTTTGATGCGATGGTGCGGCTTCCCCTTTTGCCAAGGATGGTCATACTGCTTTCGAAAATCCGGTTTTTCGAAGACATATTTGCATCTATTTTGTCGAGAATTGATGCTGCATCCTGAGCACTCAGATGAACGAAAAGGAAAGTCAGGAAAGTTATCAGTGAAGTTTTCATTTTGGTAGTATGTTTGGATGATTTTCTTGTTGCGATTTTTGTTTGCTCAGGCTTCCAGTTCTTTGAACAAGGTGGCAGTCTGGCGTCGGTAAATACCGATTCCTGATAACATGGTACCGAACACAGTTGACAGTACCCCCGGAATAAATCCGATATAGAAATCAGGCGTTGTAATTCTTGCCCGGATGGTTGTTGGCATCATCATGGAAGCGCCTTTCATCATTCCTGATATGTCGATTCCATAGGTTTGAACAAGCCAGGCAAAGAAAAGCCCGATGGCAGTACCCAAAACAGATCCGGCCAGACCGATAAAAAAGGATTCAACAATCATACTTCTGTAAATATGACCTTTTTCTTCACCGATTGCCAGCCTGATGCCTACTTCACCATAACGGCGCAGTCCGCCGAGCAATCCGGCATTCCATAAAACCAGCGACATGGCGAAAATAAAAATCAACGAAATGTAAGCAGACCACAATTCTGACATTTGAACATATTGTCCCATATTTCCCTGCTGACTGAGGCTTTTCATCAAAGGAGAATATTCATCGTCTGCTTTGCTGGTATTGCTGTTGAATGTTGCAGACATGGTTTCGGCCTTTTCGTTTTCGTAGAAGCCACTCTTTTCGAAGCCAAGTATTTCACCCGATGCATCTTCCATGTCAAGCGCAATCCTTATGTCTTCAATATCCGCAATTATGGAGCCTCTGTCCATAATTTCCACACCAAACCTTACAGTTCCTGAAACAATGAAATTGTACATGCTCATGCTTCCATTCATGGTTGAACCGATAAGGGTAACTTCATCACCCGGAATCACATTCAGCTTTCGTGCAAAATCGTCGCTTAGCATTGCTTCACCCGCTTTTGTGGGAAGTCTGCCCTGAACCAATGATTCTGACAGATTAAGTCGTTCAGATTCATTGCCATTACCTGCTAGCAGATCAATTCCCAGCCCGATTGCCGGACCTTGCGAGCGGGTTTCGCCGGTGCTGTCAGGTGCATCAATCAGGCCTCCGAACTGAATTCTTGGTGTCCAGTCCATTTCGGGATAATTGATCCTAAGGTTCGTGAGGAGTTCCCCGGATTCGGTCAATGCAAGGTCAATGGGCAACTGACTCAAATTTTCGGCATATGCCCGGGTCATTACCTTTACGTGACCGGTTGAGAATTTTGCATTCATCTCAAAGGTATCACCCATGAAACCTGTGATGTAGGCGTGCATAAAAACCGTAAGCATCACACCCAGCGAAACAACTATAATTGGCAGGCGGCTTCGGCTTTTGTCGCGGAGCAGCCCTTTTATCAGAAATTTTATCATTGCAGTTTCCCCCTTAAAGCATCGGTTGGATTCATTTTTGCTATTTTTCTGGATGGCAGATAGCTGACTATTGCGGTGGTGATGGTAATAATCAACACCGTTGAAACAACAAGGCCAAAACTGTAAACCGGGTAAAGTGTCTGAGCTATTGCCATACCAAATTCGCTGGTATCAATTGGCATGGTCCATCCAACTTTTGCCTGCCATGCCAGAAACGGCATTCCGTAAGCGGCAGAAAGCAATGCCGCCAGTAAAGCGTGCATACTTCCTTCCACAGTAAACAATCCCACTACCTGCTGCTTTGTGTAGCCCAGCGCAACGTAGGTTCCTATCTCCTTCTGCCTGCGGAAAATGGAAAGTACCTGGGTGTCGAAAATGGCCAGCATAGCCAGCAGTAATAGTATAGCGTAGATGACAGATTGCCCTGCCGATTTGGTTTTGATCATTTCATCTACCTGCCTTGTCAGATCTTTTTTTGATTTGTAAACCCATCCGGGATATTCAGTAGCTGATTCTTCGACATTTTTCAAAGTAATTATAGTTGCTTCGTCAGGCAGTAGCGCAAATTCCTGCAAGGTTGATAACGGGATGTAAATCTGACCCAGATCAACTGAAGGAACATTTGTTGAGAAAACACTACTGATCAGTACATCGGTGGCATCGAATGTACCGTTTGCATCGCGCCATCTGAGGGTTACGTAATCGCCTTCTTTCAGGTGGCTGTGTTTCGCCATTTGTGCTCCTATGATTGCGGATATTGTTCCGTTTTCAGTGGCTAATTTACTTGCCGGAAGGTGCAAAAAGCTTTGTGTCGGGCTCACTCCTCTGATGGTTACAGGCATCATTCTGCCTTCGGGGAATATTGTCCCCTGCACAAGCAGCATGGGAACAATTTCACCCGTTTCTTCCTGTTTTTTCAGTTCATCGGGAATGGGAGCGTGGCTATCTGTTATGGTAAACGGATCATATGGATCATAGTTGCTTTGCCAGTATTGTCCGCCACCGATTTCCCAGTTGGTCATATCGGTTTTTGCCTGATGATCCCAGCCGGTCATTACCCCTTTCAGCCAGATAATGATCACAAAAGAGAACGACAGCACTATCACATTCAGCCAGGTACGAAGACCTGCACCCATAAGATTGCGGTATGCCAGTTTTAACGCGAGTTTCATGGCTTTCAGGAATTTGGGTGAATAATTTCGTCTTTGTCTATCCTGCCATCAAGCAGAAAAACCTTTCTTCTCAGGTAACTGATCACCTTATCGTCGTGAGTGGCGAAAACAAAGGTGGTTTTTAGCTCCTGGTTCAGGGTTTCCATGGTTTTCAGGATGTGATGCGAATTGGCTGCATCAAGGTTGGCCGTTGGTTCATCAGCAAGAACAAGCGAAGGCTTTTTTACCATAGCCCTGGCAATTGCAACACGCTGGCACTGACCGCCGGAGAGTTGAGGCGGTTTTGACTTTATCTTGTCAGTTAGTCCGACCCATTCCAGCGCATTCATTACCATTTTATGCCTTTCGGATGCCGATAATTTCAGCAGCAAAAGCGGAAATTCAACATTTTCATAAACCGTATGAACCGCCAGCAGATTGTAGCTCTGGAAAATAAAACCCAGGCTGACTTTGCGCAGGTTGGCTGCCTCCCTTGCACTAAGCATGCCAATTGAGTTCCCGAGCACCAAAGCTTCTCCTGCTGAGGGAACATCCAGCGAACCCAGAATATTCAGCAATGTGGTTTTACCCGAACCGCTGGGCCCGATCAATCCGGTAAATTCACCCTGAGCAAAATTCAGGTTGATGTCGCTCAGGGCAGTAAATTCACCTTTCCCAACGGGGAATCTTTTGTAAAGTCCCTTAATGATGATGTTGTTGCTGCTTTCCATGGTATTTATTCTTTGCTGTGATGAAAATGTTTTTCAGTGATTGTAAACCAGCATAAGCTGAAGTCCTTTGCCGGCAAGCATCATGTTGTCTGTCGTCTGGTAAGGCATCTGATAGTTTTTCGGGTTAAGGAATGCCATGATGTGCAGGTCAAGGTTTTTCAATTGGCGTTTGTAACTCACGAAGTTGTAGCTCTGTTTGTTTTGCAGATCAAAGTAGGTGATGGCGCTCAGGTTGTCGCTCATGCTCAGTGGGTAGGAGAGCGATAAACCGGTAAAGCCAATTGATGCGGAATAGCTGAAAAGCTTTTCTCCGGATGCTGCCTGCAGATGCTCAACCACCAGATTCAGTCCGTTGCCGATGCCGAAAGTGTAATCGACGCCCAGGCTCACAATTGACTGATGAGTCAGGTTGCCAAGGTTTTTCGAAAAACTGGTCTGCGATGCCTCAATCCAGAGTCCGATGCCCAGATCCCATTTGCCATCCAATCCCAGCCGGGTTTCAGGGATTGATGAATATTCCGGAAGATTCAGGCTGTTATTCTGCGTATCAGCCATACGCCAATGTCCTGAAAAAGCAATTTCACCTTTGCGAACCGGCAACTGAATCCTGCCGCCTGTTTCAGGATATTTTTTGTCAGATCCTGCAAATTCCCATGTTTTTGGATTTTCGGAAGGCAGGATAACCCAAAGCCAGAGATTGGCATTGTTCAGAAAATAGTATCTGCCAAGTATGCCCCAAACGCCATCGGTAAGCTGAAGCGGGTCGCGAGGATCAAGTTTGTCGAACCACATCAGCGGACGAAGCATGGTGGCCGATCCGAAATTTATTTTCTGCAATCCAGCCCTCACTTCAAACTGTGGACCTGAATATCGAGCCCAAATGCGATATGGCTTTAAGGATGCATCTCCGTTCAACGAATCAAAGGGCCTGAGCGCAGCAGAACCATTCATATTCAATGATAGTTCAGCATCAAACAGATTCCGCTCTTTAAAAGCCTGGTAGTTGATTTGCGGAATATATCGCGCACCGGAGACGAATGAAAAATCCTTATCGAAGTTGTAATTTGCCCAAACCGAAGCCTGCCCGCTGAAAATCAGCGTGTCGCTTTTCTGAGCTTTGGCAAACAATGCCGCGTTGAACAGACACAGCATAAGTATCAGGGCTTTTGTCATTTCTCAACAGTGGTTTTATCGTTCGGCGCAATGCCATAAGTAAAGAAACGTGCAATTTCCATAACCACTTCCTGAGGACTGCCGCAAAGCTGAACCAGGTAAGGATCATTGATAAATCCCGGAAGTTGCTGAGAGATATAGAGAAGTATTTCGGGTTTAAAATCACTGCGGAATACCCCTTTTTGCTGAGCCATTTTAAAATCATTGACGATTTCATTCCACACATCTGCTGTCTTTTGCGCAATATATGTTCTTAAATCAGAATCTTTGTCGGAATAAAAATCATTCAGAAATTCCTGGCTGATGTTGTTTACCGAATCGGCTTTTGTGCGAAGCATGGCTTCCAGCTTTTCTGAAGCGGAAGATTCGGAAATCATTATTTCGCGGAACTGCAAAGTGCCTTTATCGACTTCATCGTCAAAAACAGCTTTGGCCAAAGCAAGCTTGTCGGGGAAGTATCGGTAAAAAGTCATTTTACTTGCTCCGGCAACTTTGCATACTTCGTCAATGGAAATTCTGCGGAAACCATGCTTCCAGAAAAGTTCCCTGCCAGCTGCTAATAATGACTGTTGTTTCTTGTTTGTTACTTTCATTATAATTAAGATACTAAAACGGTACAAAAATACGAAAATAGTATAGTAATTGTCAAGTATTATTGTATTTATTTTTCAGAAATGATATCCCGGCAATGTCTTTTAGAAAAATATACTGCATTTGCAACAATGTTGCAATTGCAATGTTATTACAATTCAATCCGTTTTTATGGAACCGACAGAAATTCTCCGCAATCACAATCTGAAAAAAACCTCGCCAAGGGTAGCAATCATTGAAGCATTGCAAAGTTCTCCGCTTCCTATGGGAGAGGATGAAATAAGCAATCTGATGGGCAGTCATTATGATCGTACAACTTTTTATAGAAGTGCTTTAACCCTTGAGGATGCTGGAATTTTACACCGGATTGTAATTGATAAACTGTTGGTTAAGTATGCGCTTAATGAAGGCCAGCACCACAATGCTGTTCGCTTGAATCATGCTCACTTTTTCTGCAATCACTGTCAGAAACTGATTTGCCTTGAGAATATTCATCCCGGCCCCTACCGCTTGCCTGAAGGGTTTCAATCTCAGGCCTCGGAGGTAATGATCAAAGGACTTTGCAGCAAATGCAATTAATAAAATAACACCAAAGGCTTGACCACACAAAATAACATATTGTTAAAGTGCAAAGCATTTTTTCTCCTGCTTGTTCTGCTTATGCCCATGTTGGTTCAGGGCTTGCACAGGCTTGAAGAGGCACATTGCTGTGTTGTTGTTGCAGAGGAAGGGCTGAACCGGTCAGTGCATCAACATTCTGTTCACAGCTGCCTGATTTGTGATTTTCAATATGTGCAGGTAATTTCTCCGGTTGATTTTAATCTTCCGGAAGTGAGTTCGGTTCTCTATGCAATACAAATCCCCCAGGAACAATCCGAAGTAAAAAGCAAATCAAGGTTTGCTTCGCTTCGTGCCCCGCCGTCGGTATAAATATTTCCAGCTCAAAGGAGTTTCAAACAACTCACTTCACCCGAATACTTTCCTAAATATTTAATAATGAAGCTGAAAGCATTTGCTTTTGCTATTCTAATGCTGTATGTGTCATTGGCTTTCGCCCAGCAAAAACATACAATTCAGGGGACGGTTTTGTCTGCTGACAGCTTGCCTGTTGCTGGTGTGAATATTACTGCCGGTAAAAAACTCAGTGGAACCACAACCGATAGAAGCGGCCATTTTTCACTTGGTTTCCTTTCGGAAGGAAATCATGTGCTTTCTTTCACCGCGATGGGATTTGAAAAGCAATCACACACAATCGTGCTTACGAAGGATACCTTGATTTTAATCAAGTTGAAGCCACGGATTGTCACACTTTCAGAAGTTGAAATTATCAACAGCCATCATGAATTCCGGCGAAGCAATGATTCACGGCCAGTGGAAGTGGTTAACGATCAGTTTATAAGGATGAACATCGCCGGCAGTCTGATGCAATCGCTTGATCGCCTGCCCGGCATAAATTCCATAAGCATAGGATCGGGGCAATCGAAACCAGTGATCCGCGGATTAAGTTTTAATCAGGTGGTGGTTGCTGAAAACGGTATCAAGCATGAAAGTCAGCAATGGGGCGCCGATCACGGAGTTGAAGTTGATCAGTTTAATGTGGAAAGGATTGAAGTGATTAAGGGCCCTGCTTCGCTGATGTACGGCTCAGATGCCATTGCCGGTGTTATCGACCTGAAGCAGTCATTTTTGCCCGAGCCCCGAAGCCTGGGAGGAAATATCGACCTGAGCGGACAAACCAATAATATGCTGGGAGCTGTTTCCGCCGGTTTACACGGCAGGCATAAGAAGCTGTGGGCAAAAGCCAGAATAACGCTGATTGACTATGCCGATTATAGCGTGCCGGTGGATAGCGTGGAATATTATTCATACTACTTTAAACTTAAGGACAGGAAGCTGAGAAACAGCGCAGGTGAAGAAAAGAATGGAAGTGTAAGTCTGGGCTGGGTATCTGATAAAATGAGTTCCACCCTTTTTGTGAACAACACTTTTTCGAAAAGTGGTTTTTTTGCCAATGCACATGGTCTGGAAATACGCAATTCACAGATTGATTACGACCGCAGCGACCGCGACATCGATCTGCCTTATCAGCAGGTAAATCATTTCAAGGTGCATTCGCGGAATTTAATCAACATAAATGGGATAAACCATCAGCTGGATATTGCTTTTCAGCAGAACAACCGTCAGGAGTTTTCCGAAGCGGTTGAACATGGATACATGCCCAAACCGCCCGACAGTCTTGAGCGCAGGTTTGATAAGGAAGCCTGGTCGGTCAACTATACCATAAAGAACAGAGAAACGGCAAAAGTGAACCTTTCTGCAGGGCTGAATGCCGAGATTCAGCAAAATCAATCAGCAGGCTGGGGGTTTATTCTGCCATCCTTTAGCAGAATAATGGCCGGTGCTTTCCTTGTCGGCGAAAGCAGACCAACCACCCGCCTGCTTTTGTCGGGAGGCTTGCGTTTTGATGCTGGCAATATCCGGATTGAGCAATACAATGACTGGTTTGTCAGTCCTGTGGGCGCTCAGGATACCACTTCTGTTTTTAAGGAAAGGGCGAGCGCATCTGATCTTGATTTTTCTCACCTGAGCTGGTCGACCGGAATGGTTTATAAGTATCAGAAACTAACCCTGAAAGCGAACATAGGCAACAGTTTCAGAATGCCGCTGGCCAAAGAACTGGCATCAGACGGAGTGAATTACCATATGTATCGTTTCGAAAAAGGCAACCCTGACCTGAAACCTGAAACAGCTTATCAGCTTGACTTTGGAGTGGAAATTAACCATTCCGTGTGGGCTTTTGAATTGTCACCCTTCGCGGGATATTTCCCGTCCTTTATCTACCTAAATCCTACTTATCAGTATTATGAGGGCCTTCAGGTATTTGAGTATAAGCAAAGTAAAGTAATCAGGGGCGGCGGGGAAATGCATTTTCACTACAACTTAGGTTCAAAAATTAAAGCCGGCGCAATTGGCGAATATGTATGGTCGCGTCAGCTTTCGGGCGAAAAAAAGGGATTTGGATTGCCATTATCGCCACCAGCCTCTTTTTTGATTAATCTCACTTTTAATCCGGGAGATGCAGGTTTTCTTTCTGATACGTGGATCTCGGCAGATTTTAAACTGGTTTCTGCCCAGAATGAGATTGTTCCGCCTGAAAAGAAAACGCCGGGTCATCAGGTGATCAACCTTTCAGCAGGCACAACCTTCAAAGCCGGAAATCAACCCATTATTTTAACGCTGAGGCTGAGCAACCTTTTAAACACCCGCTACCTGAACCACACAAGTTTTTACCGTCTGATAGGTGCTCCCGAGCCTGGCAGAGGATTGAATATCGGGATTAGAATTCCTTTTCTTGTTAAACCTAAACAATTACAAAAATGAAAAATATCAGATCACTTTTTCTCGCAATAGTAATCATTGCAACCATTTCTTCGTGCAAAAAGGACGAAATAAAAGCTCCCGAATTCCTTACGTTTGAACTGGGGCATGACAACAGCGGTATTGCTATAATTGGCAGCGACCTTCACGTTGACGCTGAGATTTTTGCAGAAGGTAAGATTGCATTCATACAGGTAAAAGTTCATTCTGAATCAGAGCATGACACTTTGAAGGCCTTAACCGGGTGGACATTTGATTCCATTTATACAGTTGGATATGCAGGGGTTAAAAACATTGATTTCCATGAGGATATAGACATCCCGGCAGATACAGAACCCGGCGATTATCATTTTTACATTTCGGCGACTGATCAGGAAGGTAACCGCACGGTAAAAGAAGCCGAACTGCTGATTAAGTTGCCTGATGTAAAGTAGTGTTCTTCAGCTTAAAGCCCAAATGCCCGGCATATTCAATACCGTACATAAGACTTTGAGCGGTTTTATTTCAAACCCTAAAAATTGTTTTCAAATGAAAAAGCTGACCATCCTCTTTTTACCGTTACTTCTGGCAGTAGCCGGGGGTTGTTCCAAAGAAGAGAAGGACGATGTGTATCCCGAAATTGAAATGGACTGTTGCGGCGGTTTTCCGGTAAATTGTGATGAAATACAACGTGGGACAACATTCACTTTTATTGCAAAATTCAGCGATAACGCAGCGTTGGGCGCATTCAGCCTCGATATCCATCACAACTTCGACCATCACACCCACAGCACCGATCCTCTGAATTGTGAATTCTGGCCAATAAAATCACCGGTCAATCCTTTCAGGCTGATCCGTGAATATGAAATTCCCGAAGGATTAGAAAGCTATACTGCATCTGTGGATATTTTTATTCCGGCTGATGCCGATACCGGTGATTATCATATGATGGTTCGCCTGACCGATAAAGCCGGCTGGCAGACCATCAAAGGAATAAGTTTCAAGGTAATTGAATAGTATCTGTATTGAAAAAGCAGTCTCAACTGTCTTTTCAGGCATTTGAGACAGTTTTTTCAACTGCTTCAGTCATCAAATCCCGGCCTTTTGAAACTCATGGCATCGGGAAATTCTTTCAGTGCACGTTTTCGTATCCTTTCCAGCCTTACCAGCGCTGTGAGGAATTCATCCTCGTCTTCCGGAAAATAACTCATAATTGCCGAAATGGCTTGCATGGTATTTTCAATCGCGATAATGGCGATTTTGGCTGATCCGTTTTTGTCATAACTGGATTCGGGTGATTCATCGTAAGGAGGTAAAAGTGCCCGGGAAAACTTTACAGCAATAAAGTGCATATACCAGCTCAATGAGTCAATAGCATTCTCAAAAATCAGAAAATCCGTTTTAGAGGTTTCGCTGAATTCTTTCACTTTTGTGTCAAGTTTTTTTCTGTTCTCCCTAAGCCATTTAATCAGCCATTTTGAATGCTCATCCGCTTTTCTGAAGAGATAGTGTTTCTTTCCGGTTCGGCGAGGCGGGAAGAATTCCAATTCTGCGTCCATCTCCTCACTCAGTTCAATTCCATCTTCAGCAGCCATTTCAATAATCATTTCCATGGTATCCTGCAGTATATTGCTCATTGATTCTTCAAAATCCTGTTCCGGCAGATTGTTTTCCGCCCTGAACTTTTCCTCCTCAACTTCCATGAGATAAACACTGCAACGGGTACAGAACCGGCAACGCTGACACCAACGATCACAATAATTGTGAATGCCCGGTATTACTTCGTATTCCTCATGAATGCGTTTGAGCAGGTCTGAACTTTTTTCTCTTTCCATGATGAATCAGGGTGAGTTTCGGTATGATTAATCGTTAATCCCAACCCGGTTAAGGATGAAGGCTACTTCAAAAGCTGTTTCTTTCAGCGCATCAAAACGACCGGTAGCTCCGCCATGACCTGACTCCATATTGGTTTTCAGCAGCAATATGTTATTGTCGGTTTTCATGGCTCTGAGTTTTGCAGCAAACTTTGCAGGTTCCTGATATCCTACCTGTGAATCATTCAATCCGCCGGTAATCAGCATGTTTGGATAATTTTGCGCTTTTATGTTGTCGTAAGGTGAGTAAGAAAGCATGTATTTGTAATATTCTTCTTCGTTCGGATTTCCCCATTCTTCATATTCCTGGGTAGTGAGCGGCAAACTTGTGTCGAGCATTGTATTGATTACATCCACAAAAGGAACCTGGGCCACCACCGTGTTAAAAAGTTCGGGACGCATATTGGCAACGGCACCAACCAGCAATCCGCCGGCACTTCCTCCCATAATGGCCAGTTTGTCAGATGCTGTAAATTTATCAGCAATCAGTTTTTCGGCACAGGAGATAAAATCGGTAAAAGTGTTTTTCTTCTTCAGCAGCTTGCCGTCTTCATACCATTGTTCACCCATATCGCTGCCGCCACGTATCTGAGCAATCGCAAATACAAAACCGCGATCAATAAGGCTGTAGAAACTTGAAATAAAATAGGCATCAGAGCTGGCTCCGTATGATCCATAAGAATAAAGCAGCGCAGGATTGCTGCCATCCTTTTTCAGCGATTTTTTATAAACTATCGACATCGGAACCTGAACCCCATCACTTGCTGTTGCCCAAACGCGCTCCACTGTGTAATCATCGGGATTAAATCCGCCGGGGATTTCCTGTTGTTTCAGCAATGTACTTTTTCCGGTTGACAGTTCGTATTCAAACACGCTGTTGGGGCGATTGAGTGATGTATAGCTGTATCGCAGCGTGGTGGAAGTATATTCGGGAGTCCCGTTCATGTATGCCGTGTAAACCGGCTCAGGGAAACTGATGGTTTTCTGATCGCCACTCTTCAGCCCGATTACGCGAATTTCGTTCAGGCCGTTTCTTCTTATCTGTGCAGCCAGATAATCCTGAAAAATATCCAGTCCTTCAAGTTTTGCATCTTTGTCGTGCGGAATAAACACTTTCCAGGTGCTGCGATCTTCATAACCTTTCAATGGCGCTTCGTAAACCATGGAATTCAGGTTTTCGCGGTCTTTGTATTGAATAAAGAACTTATCCTTGTGGTGATTAACATGATATTCCACATCTTTTACCCTGGGAATAAATACCTTAAACTTCCCTGTTGGTTCATTTGCAGGCAAAAAATGGTATTCTGAGGTGGTGAAACTTCCTGTGGAGATAAATATAAAATCGTTGGTTTTGCTTTTCTCAACGCCTACAATAAACTGTTCGTTGGGTTCTTCAAATACCAGTTCTGCCGGTTTGTTGTTTGAAATGTCGATGCGGTAAACCCTCCAGCTGCGCAAAGCTTCGTTACCTAAGGTGTAAAAAATGGTTTTGCTGTCGTTGGCCCAGGTGAAACCCTGAACTTTCTCAATGTTTATGGCTAGATCGTTTCCGGTTTCCAGATCCTTGATTTTCAAAGTAAAGTCTGCAAAAGATCCGGTTTCATTGGAAGCATATGCTGCCAGTTTGTTGTTGGTGCTGATATCATATCCAGCAAAGATAAAGGCGGGCTTGCCTTCAGCCATTTTGTTGACATCAAAAACTACTTCTTCGGGTGAATTTACATCTCCTTTTTTGCGACAGTAAATCCTGTATTGTTTCCCCTCTTCGGTGCGGGAATAGTAAAGATATCCGTTATCGGACTGCGGAACTGTTTCATCGGTTTCCTTGATCCGACCTTTCATTTCAGCGAAAAGTTTCTCCTGAAGGGGAAGCGTGGATTTCATCACCGTATCGCAATAGGCATTTTCGGCATTGAGATAAGCAAGTACTTCGGGATTTTCCTTTTCCTTAAGCCAGAAATAATTATCAATTCTTTCGTTGCCGAATTCCTGGAATGTGTCTGCTTTAATGGCTGCAGACGGGGGAGTGGGGAAATCGCTTTGCATGGTAATTGTTGTTGTGGGTTCAGTGGTTGAGGTGCAGGCGGTCAATGCCAAAACGGCAATCCAGCTTTTTGAGAAACTGATGTGCGTGATCATGATACGGGTATTTATTTTGTAAAAGTACCAAGAATATTGAAATTAGAGGAATGATATTATATATGGACGCCACGAAGTGGCAGTATATATAAACCCATGGGCAACGCCCTGGGTTGCTAAACGCATAAAGTCAAATCAGCGCCCTGAAAGGGCAGCATAATATACCTCCATATGCGGAATTTGCAATTCTACTCAGCATGATAAAACAAATTGGGTAAGTATACGGAAAAAAGTGATCGAAAGTTAAAGCTCTTTCCTGAGCCTGGCAACCGGAATATTGAGTTGTTCGCGGTACTTGGCTACCGTGCGGCGGGCGATGTTGTAGCCTTTTTCTTTGAGTATATCAGTGAGTTGCTCGTCGGTGAGTGGTTTGCCTTTTTCTTCGGCTTCAATGCAATTGGAAAGAATTTTCTTGATTTCGCGGGTCGAAACTTCTTCCCCTGAATCGGTTTGCATGGATTCGGAAAAGAAAGTTTTAAGCAAAAACGTGCCGAAAGGAGTTTGTACATATTTTGAGTTTGCTACGCGCGATATGGTAGAAATATCAAGCATAACAATCTCTGCGATATCCTTAAGAATCATCGGCCTGAGCTTGGTTTCGTCACCGGTCATGAAAAACTCACGCTGATATTCCATTATGGCTGTCATGGTGACATAAAGCGTGTTTTGCCTTTGCTTGATGGCATCAATAAACCATTTTGCCGAGTCGATTTTTTGTTTGATAAACATCACCGCATCTTTCTGGCTGCTGCTTTTCGACTTGCTTTCGGCATAAGTTTCAAGCATATCCACATAAGTGCGGCTAAGTCGTAGTTCGGGCGTGTTGCGCGAATTTATCTGAAGATCCAGATCGCCATCCTTGTTATAAACAAAGAAGTCGGGCATGATGTAATGATTGGTGCGGGAGGTTTCTCCCATTGAATTGCCGGGCTTTGGATTGAGTTTGAGTATTTCGTTTATGGCATCGCGCAGCTCATCTTCGCTCACTTTTGCCTTTTTTGATATTTTATCGTAATGTTTTTTTGTGAGCTCATCAAAGTACCTGTCAACGAGATGTGCCGCCAGTACTACCGCCGGTGCATTATCCTGACGTTTGAGCTGAATAAGCAGACACTCACGCAGGTCGCGGGCGCCAACGCCCGGTGGATCAAACTCCTGAACCACTTTCAGCATCGCATTCAGTTCTTCTATATTGGTGGAAATGTTTTGCGTAAATGCCAGATCATCAACCATTGCGCTCAGCTGACGGTTCAGATAACCTGAATCATCGAGATTACCGATAATATAAGTTGCAATGGCTACCTGCCTTTCGTCGAGGCGGCGAAGGCCAAGTTGAGAGATTAAAGTTTCGTGAAAAGAAATGCCTGATGCGTAAGGAACTTCGCGGTGCTCATCGTCGGCACTGCTGTTGTTCGAATTCATGCGGTAAGCCGGAATGTCGTCATCATCAAGATAATCGGTAATGTCGAAATCGTCCCTTTCTCGCTCCAGTTCATCCATAGGATCCGGTTCGGTATCGGTGGGAATCTCTTCGGCATCGGTACTCATTTCAGGATCGGCTGCATCTTCAAGCGCAGGATTTTCTTCAATCTCCTGCTTTATGCGTTGTTCTAAGGCAATGGAAGGAATCTGCAACAACTTCATTAGCAGAATCTGTTGCGGAGACAGTTTCTGGAGAAGTTTCTGTTGTAGTTTTTGAGTTAACATGCAAATTCCTGTTTTAAATTAACTGCGAATATAGGGTCAATTTACAAATTATTTCGCTTACTTGATTAACGTAAGCAATACTTTTTTTATTTCAACTGCTGAATTACCTGTTTTCCCTTTGTTTTTTCTCAATCTGAGAGGTAATTCAGGTTTGCACAAAGTTAAAAAAAATCAGAATTCAGCATTTTGCGGAGTCCTTGGAAAAGGAATCACATCGCGGATATTTGACATACCGGTCACAAAAAGCATCATTCTTTCAAAACCGAGTCCGAAACCGGCATGAGGTGCGGTGCCGAAACGGCGGGTATCGAGATACCACCAGATGTCCTTTTCGGGAATTTCCATTTCACGGCAACGGGCAACGAGTTTTTCAAGTATTTCTTCGCGCTGCGAACCTCCGATAATTTCGCCGATACGCGGAAACAGCACATCCATGGCTCTTACGGTTTTGCCGTCGTCGTTTTGTTTCATGTAGAACGCTTTGATGTGTTTGGGATAGTTCGTCAGAATAACAGGGCGTAAAAAATGTTTTTCAACGAGGTAGCGTTCGTGCTCACTTTGCAGATCGGTGCCCCAGTCAACCGGGAACTCAAATTTTTGGCCAGAAGCTTTCAGGATTTCAACAGCCTCAGTGTAAGTAAGTCTCTGAAAATCATTTTCAACCACAAATTTAAGCCTGTCGATCAGCTCATTGTCGTACATTTTATTGAGAAATTCCAGATCGTCCATGCAGTTATCCAGTGCATATTTCACCAGATATTTCAGGAAATCTTCTGCCAGATCCATATTGTCGTTGATGTCATGGAAAGCCATTTCCGGCTCTATCATCCAGAATTCAGCAAGGTGCCTGGGTGTATTTGAGTTTTCGGCTCTGAAGGTGGGTCCGAAAGTATAAATGTTCGACAATGCCAATGCGCCCAGTTCACCTTCGAGTTGCCCCGAAACAGTGAGATTGGTGGCTTTGCCGAAAAAATCCTGGGTGTAATCTACTTCACCGGTTTCGGTAAGCGGAGGATTTTTAGCGTCGAGGGTGGTCACTCTGAACATTGCGCCGGCGCCTTCAGCGTCAGAACCTGTGACTATGGGTGTGTGCAGGTAATAGAATCCGTTGTCGTTGAAGTATTTATGTATAGCAAACGACATGGCATGGCGCATACGAAGCACAGCGCCAAAAGTATTTGTGCGTGGCCTCAGGTGAGCAATTTCGCGAAGAAATTCAAGGGTGTGACCCTTTTTCTGCAGCGGGTAGGTTTCAGGATCGGCGGTGCCATAAACTTCAATTTCTTTTGCCTGTAACTCAACGGCCTGACCTTGTCCGGGCGATTCTACCAGAATTCCGTTTACCGAAATGCATGAGCCGGTGGTGATCAGCTTCATGGTTGCTTCGTCGAAGCCGGCCAGATCAACCACAATCTGAATATTATGAATAACGGAACCATCATTTAATGCAATAAACGCAACATTTTTATTCCCTCTTTTTGTGCGTACCCAGCCTTTGAGGTTTACCATATTGCCGGCACCAATGGCCTGCCAGTTGCGAAGTACTTCTGCTATTCTTGTTCGTTTTAACGATTCCATTATTATTTGATTGTTGATTGTCAGTTTAGTAAAGCCATGTTTCAGCCATTGCTGAAAAGAGTGGCAAAGTTATGAAAAAAGAGGGAGTGATGAAACAGTGGATATTTTGCTGATCTGCTTACTGTAAATTGTGCGCAAATGCCGTTAAGGATGTATTCGTTGGTTTCTCCATCTAAAAAAAGAGTTGGATCTTTTATTGTATTTTTATTGAGGTGGCTTTCACCTCACACAAAAAAAACAGGAATTGCGCTTTTATATGAATCAGATCAGAGAATGTATATAATATTTATTTTGACAATTATACAAATACCAATATCTTTATACAGAAAATAGAACATTAAACCCATAGGTTATGAATATAATATTTTATGTTTTCCAAATGCACAGCCTTTCGCGGAGATTTTTATCGGTGGCACTGGCAACAATTTTAATACTCCCGCTCATGGCATCTGCGCAAAGTGGCGCTGAAAACCGGAAGTCAGATTCGCTGAAAATAGTAAGGCTAAGCGAATTGTTCGAAATTCAGCTTAAGGGCAATCAGTTAAATTCAGCCAGAGCAACAATTGATTCCATTTTTGTGCTCGCCGGCAGATCTGATATTTATAAATCCACAGGCAACTGTTATTTTAATTATGCATTGATTGAAAGGGCTTTGAAAAATACGGATGGGTTTCTGGAGAATATGAGACTTTCAATTCCCTGGTATATGAAAGGCAATGCAACGTCAGCGGCTGCGAAATCCTATACTGTTATCGGCCAGACTTTGGCAAACAATGACTATAATGGCGCACTTGAAAATTTTATGGCTTCTCTGGCGCTCAGGCAGCAAAGTGATGATAGCTTGGGCATTGCAAATAATCTGATTAATATCGGCACTATTAATTACCAATTGGGGAATTATTCTGAAGCCAATAACTATTTTTATCAGGCAATGGTATTGGCAGGTCAAATCGGGAATGATAAAATCAGGGCTTTTTCCCTTAATAATCTGAGTTATATTCATAACAAGCTTAAAAACTATGATGTTTCACATGATTATTTAAGGCAGGCTCTTGCGATACATCAAAAATCAGGAAATAAAAAGAGTGAATTTAATGTGATAATGAGTATTGGTAATACATATTTTGATCAGGGTAATAAACCTGAGGCAAAAAAATATTTTGAGCAGGCTCTGGATTTCCACAAAAGTTATGGTTCGGATGAAAAGGGATTAATGTCTATTTACAATAATCTGGGGCTGGTAGCCAAATCAGAAGGTGATACAATTAAAGCCATGCATTATTTTAATCAGTCCCTTGAACTGTCCAGAGCAAATGACGATAAGCAGGGGATAAGCATTGCATTATCAAATCTGGGTCAGCTTACCGAAAAGGGGAATGAGGCTTCTTCTCTGAGTCAGTTGCTTGAAAGTCTTAAAGAAGCCAAATCGCTTGGCTACAGAAAAATAGTGATGAGTAATTATGGCAGTCTCCGCGATTTTTACAGCAATAAAGGCGATTATAAAAGTGCCTTTGAATACGCAATGAAATATCAGCTGCTCAATGATTCAATTTATGATGAGGAGAGTGCAGATAAAATCATTGAATTGCAGACTAAATATGAAACGGCAGAGAAAGAGAAACAACTTGTAATTGCTAAAAAGGAGAAACTTGAAAAAGATCTGGAACTAAACAAGGCCAATGTGACGAAATATGGCATGTTTGGAATTTCGGCCATACTTTTATTGCTTCTTGGTTCCCTTTACAGTCGTTATCTCATTAAACGGCGAAGTCAGATGCAACTTGCTGCAATTAATGAAGAACTGAATGAATTGAACAACACAAAAGACAAACTCTTTTCTATTGTTTCGCATGATTTAAAAAATTCCATGTCTGGTTTTTCGGGTATTGTGAATACCTTAAACAGCAGCTATGAAAAGTTTTCAGCAGATCAGGTCAAATACTATGTCGGGGAGGTTTCAGCTTCAGCAAATTCAATGAAAGGCTTGTTGCGAAATCTGCTTGACTGGGCCCGTTCGCAGCAGAATCTGATAAAAGTATGCCCCTCGCAGTTCTCAATTGATTCGCTTGTAAGCGAATGTACACTTTTGGTTGATCAGCAGCTGCGCCGAAAAAACATAGAATTGGCTATCGCTGTTGCCGATGATCTGATGCTTGTGAGCGACAGGAATATCGTTACCACCATTGTCAGAAATCTGCTGGTAAATGCTGTAAAATACAGTAATGATGGGGGCCGGATTTTCATAACATCAAGTCTGGTAAACCAGGAAATAGAAATCAGTGTAGCTGACAACGGAGTTGGAATGGATCAGCAGGATGTTGATTTTATAATGAATACAGGTACTTTTATGAAAAGCAAACCGGGAGTTCAGGGCGAAAAGGGAGCAGGACTGGGTTTGATGCTGACAAAGGAATTGCTCGAAAAAATATCAGGCAGATTGATGGTTGTCAGTGAGATAGGCAAAGGCAGCACTTTCAGTATTGTTCTTCCGGTATTGAAGAATGTTGAAGCACATGATCTGATTGAAGTTTATGCAGAATAAATAAGATAATTATGAAGAAGATTGCAATTATTGAGGACCACCGTATAGTTCGTGATGGCATCCGGGCTATGCTTACCGGAAGTTCTGAGTTTGAACTGGTTTATGAAGCCTCTACCGGAGCGGAAATGAAGATGATTCCCAAAAGCATTGTCCCTGATATTGTATTGCTTGATATTGGCTTGCCCGATATTCCGGGCCTCGAACTGATTGCATTTATCAAAGAAACTGCCGGAAGTAAGATTCTGATACTTACTGCCGAAATGGAGGAAAATCTGATTTGTGAAGCAGTTGAAAAGGGGGCTGATGGTTTTATGCACAAAGATGCTTCAGGCGAAGAGCTGATTAATGCGATGAATGTCATTTCCGGCGGAGAGCCTTACTTCGGGCAAAACCTTTCATCTATAGTTTACCGAAGTTTCAAGCGGAAAATCAAAGACCTGAACTCTATTCATAACATGCCGGCACTGACCGAAAGAGAGCTTGAAATCATAAGAGAGTTGGGCGAAGGCCTGAGCTTTAAGGAGATAGGGACCAAGCTGTTTATTAGTCCGCGGACAGTTGAAAATCATAAAAATAATATACTGGAGAAACTTGAGCTTAAAAATACCATTGAGCTGGTAAAGTATGCCATTAAACACAAAATAATAATTCTGGAATAAAGCAGAGAGACTTCCGGATGCATACCTCCGGAAGTCCCTTTCAGCAAATAAAATTATTTCTGCTTATTATTCAATACCAAGTCTTTCAGCTTCTGCGGGCTCTTGTTTTTTAATCAGTTCATATTGTGAGTATTGTGTAATAATATTGAAGCTTCCGATTAAGGCAGCAAGCTCAGCATCAATTTTGGCATAATAAATTCTGGCTTCATTTTGTGTTCTTGCCCAGGCTGGATTTTTTGCAATATTCACGATTTTGACACCAAGCTGATCTGAACTTGTTTTCTGATCATATTCGCTCATGCCGGCTCTTACTTTCCCATAAGGGATCATTTTATCAATGATTGAATTTTTTAAAGCCTTTACATTCTCTTTTAATTCGGGAGTTGCTTCGGGTTTTTCTCCGACAAGGGCATCCAGTTTGGTCATGCTTTCATCATAAATTGCATAAACTTCTCCGGCCCATTCAAGGGTGCTTAGTTTCTTCATCTTTTTTTCTGATTTTGGTGTGGTTTGACCATTGTTGCATCCGGCAAAAAATACCATCAGGGCTGCCATCAGGATAAACTGTTTCATAATAAACTCCTTCTTTTTTGGTGGGTGAATAATTTCGATAAGCAAACCTACAACCATATAAATTACCTTATAGTGGGTGATATACCCTATAAAATATGAGGAAATACAATCATTTTGCTTTTTGCAGGATGGTATTTGTAAAAATCAGCCTTAATTTAGCCTCACAATTTTAAGCACATGAAAGCCAGAATCGCATTTCTATCGATGCTCCTGTTTTTTGTTGTTACTGATATTTCGGGACAATGGGAGCCGCAAACGGTAATTAACCAGCGTACCATTAACAACCAGTATGTTTCTGATGCAGACGGGAATTTACATCCTTCCGAAATTGAGCAGTTGAACCGCATTCTTCAGCAAACAGAAAAGGAAACCGGGGTGCAGTTTGCCATAGTGGTGGTGAATGAAATCAGTGAAAAGTGGGATGTAATGAGCTTCGGGGTTGAATTGTTCAATAACTGGGGGCTTGGAATGAAAGACAAAGATAACGGGCTTTTGCTGCTGATTGTTATGAATTCCCGCGACTGGCGTTTCTTTAGCGGTTATGGTGTTGAAAGTTCGTTGCCGGATGCACTTCTGATCAGGTTGGGCAAAACATATATTGTTCCGGCTTTTCAGGAGAACCTTTATGGCAAAGGGCTGATTGATGTAAGCGATAAAATAAATCAGATTCTTACCGACAAAAATGTTGAGGCGGCTGCCCGGTTTCACATGAAATATGAGCCATGGTGGGATACTTTTCAGGTAGTACTCTGGTTTGCATGGTTCGCAATAATGGCATTGGCATTGTACTTTATGATGAAAAAGGGCAATAAGCAGCCCAAAGCCGTTGCAATGACAAGCCCCTTTAAATCAAACGAAGATGCATTGGGTATGGTAATGCTTGTTCCTGACAAGCCATCGAAAGTTAAAGTATGGACAGGCGACAAAGCCACTCAGTTTTTGTCGGTTTATCTTATGGCTGGCATAGTGCCGGGAATGGCCTCTTATTACGACGAAGTGTTCAGCAATCCTGTTGGCAATGCTTTTTTCGGTTTCTATATTTACCTTTTTGTGCTTTCGGTTATTGTACAATACAGGCTGAACCGAAATGCAAAGCGCATTTCGCCTGATGAGCCTTCGCGCTTTCTTAATCTTGAGGAAGCCAACAAGCTGATGATTCTCAGAATTATTTTCTTCCCGATGGCATTCCTGCCCTATTATTTCTTCTACAAACGGAAATTAAACGGACTGAAGGATGGAAAAATAATCTGCCGTCAATGCAGTCAGGATGCACTTCCATTGTTGCGCAACGAATACAGCCAATATCTTTCGGCTTCTGAAATGCTTGAGATAAAGCTCAAAAGCCGTGACCCGCGGTTTTACAAATGTGCCGGCAACCACATTACAAAAATTATGTTTGAAGGCAAACTGGCTTCTGCTTTCAGAATGTGCAGTAAATGCAGCACATTAACCATGGCAAAAACCGGCGAAAAAACACTTCAGTCAGCAACCTATAGCTCAAAGGGTGAAGGTCAGCGGGAATTTACCTGTAAAAATTGCGGCGCCATAATGTTCACAACATTTGTAATCCCTATGAAACAAAGAAGCTCTTCAGGATCGGGATCGGGTTCTTCAGGCTCTGGTGGCGGATCATGGGGCGGAGGCAGAACCGGAGGTGGCGGTGCCGGAGGGAAATGGTAATCATGCCGATTAATCAGATGTGTGTCTGATTTCTTCGATATTTTATTCCCGGGGAAGTGATAAACGTGCATTCGGTGGGCACATGTAATTTCTATGCAAAGGCATTCATAAAAGCAGTTAAGTTTCAGATATCTATATCAAATGAAATAATCATAACAGATTATAAATTAATAATATAACAACACAACAATCAATCACAAACAGATTCGGTTCCTGATTTCTTGCTTACTTATTCGTAAATCCCTCATCCGAAATGAGGGTTTTAACTCATATGCCAGGCAGGCATCCGGTACTAATTTAGCACCACTGATACAGCAACAGCAACTCCCCATTATCCTCCCTCCCCAATCCGGAAAAGCAGCATTATTCACCTAAATCCAGATACCATGAACCAGATTTATCAGATTCTCTATTCCATCAGGCGGGTTTTGAGCCTGCCCTCAATGATCTTTGGCACAGCCAGAGGCATTAAACGCGATGCCGGTATGGTTTCAAAAGCCTTTAAACCAAAGGATAAAAAGCCAGAAGAAAAAAGGTAGAAATGTTGAACAATTAACAAAAAGCAGCAATGGAAGATCCTAAAAAGTTGATGCAGGAAGCATCCGGCTACCTGCGAAAAGCGGAGAATAACATGTTTGGCGGCAAAAATAAGGAAGCGGTTGAACTGCTGACAACAGCCGATGAGCTCACTGAAAAGGCAGCACAGCACATTCCCGATGATTTTCAGGTTAAATCGCTGAGGCAGAAAATTGAAAAAATGCGCAAAGACCTTGAACGAAAAGGAGTTGCAACCCGACCGGGAAGTGGTGGCGGTTTGCCTTTTGAGGTAGAGGCACAGTTGGGTCACATCCGCGAAAGCATTCTGTCAAAAGATCTCAGCAGAGCAAAAAGAGAACTCGACAACTACTATTCAAGATTTGCAGGGCCACATACCGATATTCCTCAAATCAAGGAAATGCACATGCAGATTCAGGTTCTTGAAAAAGATACCGAAGCTGAAGAAGCCCGGAAAGCATCAGAAAAACTGGCACTGGCGGAATCTTTGTCGGCCAATGAAGCGCTATGTCGTGAATGGGAAGCTGAATTCCGGAGCATTCCATATTTTGGCGGAACAGCCCATAATGTACCTGGATTGCTCGATGAGAAACAATATTTCATCAAAGCCAAAGAAGTTATTAAACGTTATTCGGAGGTGAAGTTTTCAGCAGAAAAATCAATTACACTTGAGAATTTTGCCAGAGATGTTGCACAGCGAATTAATGAATTTGAGGCAAATTTTGATCAAACTGCCGCCGAAATGGCAGGGGAAATAGTAAATGACATTGAAGAGAGCATAGACTTTTTGAACCGCGATACAGCCTGGGTTCATCAGCCAGAGCTAAAGCCACATTTCACCGGTAAGCGGGAACTTGAGTCATTCATTTCGCGAATTGACGAAATCCGTCCTCTCTTTGATGAAAATGACGCTCCATTTGAGAAGTTAAAGCACGCCTATTCTCAACTTTTAAGTATGAATGAAGAGCGGAAAGCAGCCCGCAGCAGACGAATTACCATGCGCCCGGCAGTGTCAGCCGGACCCGAAGCAGAAGAAGCAATTCAGGTGGCAGGTGAAGCATTGCTCAAAAGTTATCCCGATGCAAAAGTTCTTAAAGCTTCAGTAGTTAAAGAATGGGAACAAAAGCGGACCGAAAACTGGCTCGACAATACCAGAACCCAATGGGTTGTCAGAAATTTCCGTGAGACTTCCGTTGAACTTGCTGCCCGTATCAATGGCAACAATCACAGTCTTTTCTGCATGCATGTAGAAAAGGATGTAAATCCTGACGGAACCTATGGCAGAATATCAAGCCATTTGATGTTTGAGGAAATGATGGCAGCCGAAAATATCTCCTGATCATGAGTGCAGCAGCAACCACCGATTGGGCAGCGGTATATAAATCGCTGGATCTTGATGTGCTTAAGCGCATTTATAAATGGATGACTGTAGCTATTCCCGTGGTTGGTGCCTTGCCTGTTGCTGCTGCTTTTCTGGTATTCAGGCATCAACCCGGGATTGGCGTAATGCTGGCTGGAGTAATTTTCATTTTTTCAGTTCAAAAAGCCTGGAAACTTTATCTGCTCAACCGTAATCCATTGGTGTATAGTGGAATAGTTACCAGAAAAAGCATGATATCCTATCGTCAATCTAAAGCAGGGAGCACCACATACAAGTATTTTGTGAGGATATATGCTCAGGAAGCCTTTGAAATAGATATGCGCGGCAAAGCCGATCCGCTGTCGAAAGGCAATAAGCCTGTAAAGCTTGGATGTTCAAAAGAACTGTATTCAACACTGAGTGAGGGGCAATTGGTAACTGCCCTGATTTTACCACATGAAAAATCCATTTTCAGGCTATTTCTCTGACCTGAGAATTAAAAATCGCAACCATTCAAACCAAATTAAAAAGTAGCAACCATGAAAAAATTAAGAATTATTTGTGCATTTGCCCTGTCGTTGGCTATCGCTATGCCTTTGTCGGCGCAGATTGGAAACCTGAAGGATGTTAAGAAAAATGTGCCGGGTTCTCAGAAAATTACTGAAGCTCAAAAAGACATCCCCTCAGCAGGAAAATCGTCAGAATCACAAACCGAATCTGTTGCACCTTCCAAATCAGGAAGCAAGCAGATTTTCTATGTTTCAATGGCTTCGGGCAGCAACAGAAACGACGGGAGTAAAGGAGCGCCGTTTAAAAACATCGATAAAGCCATAAACACAGCTCAGCCTGGTGCTGAAATACGAATTGCCGGCGGAGTTTACATGGGCACGCTTAATGTTGGATTTATTGAGAGTGATAAGCCGGTGAAGCTTTTCGGAAGTTTTGATGAAGGATTCAGCACACAGGATATTGTGGCACATCCAACTTTGATTCAGCCCGACAACGAAAGCGCCCGTTCAGCCCGCAAGGTTATTCTCAAGTTTACAAAAGATGTTGCAGGAACTGTTATTGATCATATAGTTTTTGATGGTGGTGAGCGCAATGCCTATCACCCAAGCGACGGGGTAGTTGAAGGCATAGAAGGCGGCAGATTACTTCCTCCTACCGAAAAACCCAAAGATAAATACCCTACGGTTGGCGAACCGCTTCTCCAGTTTGTAAGTGCCACAACCGGTGGCGATGTAACCATTCAGAATTGTGTATTTACAAATGCTGCAAGCTTTGCTCTTCAGGCCGGGCATCGCAGTGGTAAGTTCACGGTAAAAAACAACGTGTTTGCCGGCAATAAGATGGCAGCTATTGAAATATACGGAACCTGCGCCAGCACCGGTGGGCCCAATACCCTGGCGCTTTGTGGCGAAGTGGAAATAGCCTACAACACCATTCTGTTCAGCTGGAGCCGTACCAAAGATTTTCTTGATATGGGCTATGGTGTGCGTATCATGACCAAATGTGAGTACAATATTCACAACAACATCATTGGCGCATCAATACTTGCAGGTGTGGATCATACCCGTTTCAATAAAAATGAATGGATAAAAGTTGATAACAACATATTCTTTGTAAACAAAGACAAGGATTTTCACTACAGCCCCGCCAGCAACACCCGCCTGAGGATTGATGCCGGAGATTTCGGAGATCTTGAAATTGCAAGTGTAGAAGGAAACCGCAATGAGATTCCCAACGGACTAAAAGTAAATAAGGCGTATCTGGAAGGATATCTTTCAGCAAGATACAGCGAGCAGGCCGATTTCGACCGAAACTCTCCATCCAATCAGTGGCGCGCTGCCATGGGCATGAATATGCAAGGCACCATTTCGTCGAGCGTTACCATGTTTTGCAATAAGTATCCATGGCGCGATGCTATAGACCTTTTCGGAAATGTTCAGGGCTTTGGTGCACAGTAACAGAACATTAAACCTATAAGCCATGAAAACGAAAACCTTGCTTTTTATTTTGTTCTGGGGCTTTCATCTGTTGAGTTATGCTCAGAAACCCGGTGAGATCATCTTTTCATCCTCACCTATTGATCCCCTGAATCCGGTTTCGTTGAAAACAAATTTTGCAGCCGGTGAACATATATATGCTGTGGCATATTTGCCGCAGACAGTCAATGAATACTACGCTCATGTCGCACCCGACAAAAAAGTAAACCTCGAAGTATTTATTTACACTGTAAAACCTCCGCTTTATGATTATCAGAAGCAGGACCGCGAAGAACAGCTTACCTATGTAAACCTGATTGTTTCGGGCAGTATCAAAGCGAATAAGTATTTGGTTATTGATATAGTGCCTGATCCCGAAACTACAGAAGCATATGGAAGTCAGGAAATAACCTACAAAGAGTTTGGTAAAAAATTCGACGGACCGGCAAATTTTGCAGAAGCGCTTTCGCAACTTGAAGCAGGAGAAAATCAGTTGAAATTTGTGCTGAATTGCTATTATAATGAAGCGGCCAAAGGAAGTCTGACACTTTCGGGCAACAGTTTCGAAGCGTATAAACAGCTTGCACTTCAATTGAATAATACTGCTGCAAATGCCGGGGCAAAAAATGCAAGATTGCCCAAAGCTGAAAAATCTGATCCGGCCCTCGAAAGTCGCATGATTGCTGCTTTAAAAAATTCGAATGACTGGAAAAATGGTCGTATTGACGCAGCTGAGGTTCTCAAAATTGCAATCTACGATAAAGACTGGTACATAAGGCGGCACGAAATCTCAGGAGCCATACTTCATCGCTACATCAGGGCAGCCATTGCTGTGAAAGGAAAAGGCGGTCAATGTGCTTACTACATAATGACTTTTCAGGAGGATTATGTTGGCGGAAAATTCCAGCCGCTGAAATACGACGGAGTCGGCGATCGCTATGCAATCAATTGCGAGAATCTTGGAAAGTAAGACGCATTATAAAACCCTAAAAAAAACAACAATGAAAACAACCCGATTCATTTTGATAAGCATCCTGATTTTTGCCGTTGCATTGTCATCGTGCAAAAAAGATAAGGATACGGACCCGGTGATAAAACCTCCCGTTGAAATAATTCCTGCCGACAATGATCCTGTAACCGGAATTGTAACCGGCACTATTGCTGAAGCAGATTTTGACGAACTTCAGTCAACTTCTGAGGTAAGTTTAAATCGCATTCCTCATTCCCTTGCTAAGTTTCTTGAACTTCGCAATCAGATAGCACATACCCCTCAGGGTGCTGCAGTAATGATGCTTGTTGCTATGCGGATTTATCAGCAATACCCCATTGAAGGAATGAAATGCCTTACTGCAGCCAGCACAAGTCCGCTTATAGTTCCGGCAACCAATGATGCCGGAAATTACGAGGGATATGTTATGGGTAATATATCGGAACTTAAGCGTAAACTGACCGATTACAGCTACCTTCCTTTTGTCTATTTTGAAGGAGCTTCGCCAGCCAATAATTATACCCCTGCAGCCCCTCCTTACATCGTTAATTTGCTGGTCAATCAATATAGTTATATGTCAGCTGGCGATGGAAGCACCCGCATTAAAGTGTTTGTCCGTACACTTGGTGCTGACAGCCCAAGGCCTGTGGTAGTCCGTAAAATCGGCGATTACTACAGAGTAACTGAATACAGCTCATTATACCTTGCTCCCAAACCTCCATCAAATTAATTGACGGTTTCCATAAATTACTGACAACCAATTAATAAATCATCGAAAAAATTAACCACAAAAAATTTAA
>Ga0351880_1071_pt1 | contig 30317 bp, 21 predicted proteins | sample BONcelFGM3001E13_FD_206766 | JGI IMG/M metagenome (GOLD analysis project Ga0351880, IMG submission 206766) | Enriched cells from coal bed in the Powder River Basin, Montana, United States - BONCAT cells FGM rep3 HSBNCT.FGM.300.1.E13 ...
AAATTTCTTTAACTTTAAAAGAAATCCTCTATTTTTGAACTTTTAACGGAAATGACTGTCATTCTGTATTGAAATCGTTCGATTCCCCGTTTTGTGAATTCATTCAAATATAAAACTGCATTTGTCTTGCCCTTTGCCCTGTTGTTGGTGGCTATCTGCTATGGTGCTGTTGCCGCTTATGCTCAGGACAAGGTTGCTGTTAAAGATCTTACATCAGAGCTTGGCAATAAGTACTATGATGCAGTGGACTTTCTGTTGAAGAATCCCTGGATGACCGATACCATTATTCTGGAAAAATTACAGCCGGATATCGCGTTAAGTGCTGTTATTCCTGCTATGATCAGATATTCTGCACTCCGCGATATTGTTGAAGCCAGTGCAATGCGTACCCTATACATCCGATCGGGACGAAAATACGCGCACTACTCGGTTGGGCGGTTCCAAATGAAACCTTCTTTTGCAGAGCTTGTTGAACGCACTTACACCCGGCAAAAACTTGGTCCTTATAAATTTGTGATTTCAAATACCCCGAAAGCCCGAAGCGAAAGGGCCCGCCGTCTTGAATCAATGGAATGGCAATTGCGCTATCTGGTTATGTTTAACAAAATCATGGACAAACGTTATGCCCATATCAAATGGAAAAACGACGAGGACAAAGCGCGTTTTTATGCAACAGCATTTGATGTTGGCTTTAACCGCGATGAACGAACCATCAGAAGAATGATGACTCCCAGAAAAATTAACATCAGAACCAAAAAGGTTGATTCGAAATACCGTACAGGTGATGTTGCAGTCTGGTTTATGGTGAATGACGGTCATAGGTTCAGAGGAGGAGAGGGGAGTTCAGAGAATTAAGGGATTTCAATTTCGGATTTCGGATTGCGGATTGCGGATTTTGGATTGCGGATTTTGGATTTCGGAATTCCGATTTCGATAGTTATCGGAACCAATTCTCACCTCTGACATCTGACATCTGACCTCTGATATCTGACCTCCGACCTCTGAGTTCGAATTTCTGAAATCTGACCTCTGACTTCCGACCTCCGATTTCGAAAAAGACAAGATACTAAAGCAAAAAAAGCCAGGGATCCATTTAAATGGTCTCTGGCTTTTTTAATAAATCAATGCACTGTAAACCAATTTTAATGCATCCGGTTATATTCAGATAGTGGTCTGATAATTTTCAAACCCTATCGCTGAATTAATAACCTGGATTTTGGGTCAGGTTTCCTTCTGAAAGATCAATCAATTCCTGAGGAATGGCAAACAGCTCATTTTTGCCGCTTGTAAATCCTTTTGAACCCAGCACAGATGCGGCTTGTCCGGTTCTTACCAGATCGAAAAAGCGATCGCCTTCAAAAGCAAGTTCAAGACGACGTTCACGGTAAATATCCTCTATAACCGGAGAGTTGATAGCAGGAAGATCCACACGGCTTCTTACGGCATTGAGCGGAGTTGCTGCTGCTGATGAATTGCCTTGACGAATAAGGGCTTCAGCCTGAATCAGCAGAATTTCGGCGTATCTCAATACCCTGATGTTCTGACCTGAACCATAAGGCCCGTAAACCTGCAGACTGGGTGGATAATAAGCCTTCCCGTTGTAGCGAGGAGTTCCGGTAATGCCATCGAGTGAAGCTACTCCTGAAATCACATCACCTTCGGGAGTTACATCACCTTTGTAGAGAATGGTTGCGGCTTTGCGCACCGGATCTCCGGCAGCATCAAACGCAGCAGCAAGGTCATCTGTTGGGATGTTGAATCCCCAGCCCCATTGTCCGCGTACTGATTGTACTTCGGCGTGCTGTGAAAAAGATACACCCCAGTTTCCATCGATCTGCTGAGCCTGAATTTCGAAAAGCGATTCCGGCCCGTTCTCGGCAGCTACCCTGAATGTGTTGTAAAAGCTTGGGTTCAGGCTGTAAGTTCCGGAAGAGACAACTTCAGAGGCAAGACGCTCGGCATCACCCCATCTTTCCATGTACAAATAAACCTTTGCCAACATACCTTTGGCAGCGCCCGAGGTTGCTCTTCCTTTATTGGAAGCATCGTATGAAGCCGGCAAAGTATTGATTGCATCCAGAAGGTCTCTCTCAATTATGGCATAAACCTGATCTTTTGGAGTGCGGGAATTGATTTCCGGTCCGACCGGAACGGCAACAGGTGTAGGAACATCGCCAAAAGCACGTACCAGATCGAAATAAAACAAAGCCCTTAGAAATTTTGCCTCACCAATCAGCCTTGTTTTAAGAGATTCGTTCATCGAAATACCAGGAATGTTTGTGATGGACTGATTTGCCAGATTTATCCCGGTGTAACGACCTGACCAGTAGTCTTTTAGTACAAACTGGTTGGCGGTAAAGGAAAAGTTGTCGTAATCGTTGATAAAAGAAGCATCGCCAACTGCACTGCCTTTTACAGCATTATCAGAGGTAATTTCCTGCATGATGATGTATGCAAAAGCAACCATGGGCCATGTGCGCATGTGTGCATAAATTGAATTTACCGATTGTACAGCATGCTCCTGAGTTTCAAAGAAACCTTCAGCAGGTATTGTATTTTCGGGTGGAAAATCGAGATAATCCTTACAGGAGCTGAATGCCAGCACTGTTAGAAACAAGAGGGATAATATCCATTTATATGTTTTCATGATATCCTGTTTTTAGGGTTAAAAATTAACATTTACGCCAAAGTTGTAGGTAGCCGACATCGGATATACATTCAGGTCAACGCCTTGCGAGGTTGGTGAAGAACTGGCAATCTCGGGGCTGAAACCATTGTACTTAAAGAATGTAAAAGGATTGGAAGTATTTACAAAAACACGTACACTTCTTGCTCCGATTTTGTTTACAGCTTTCACAGGAATGGTATATCCCAACTGAATATTCCGGATACGCACAAACGAGCCGGATTCAATATACCATGAGTTGGGCAGCATATTGTCGCCGGTCAGGTCAGCCGATGGGTAATCGTTTGAAGTTCCTTCGCCATTCCAGCGGTTTTCGTAGAAATCAAGATCGTAGTTTTCGTTACCAAGTCTCTGTCCGCGTTTGGCATTGTAGATTTTATTGCCGCCTTGTGCATAGAGGTCAATGCTGAAATCAACACCTTTGTATTCAAAAGTGGCGTTAAATCCAAACAGATAGGTTGGCAATGCACTTCCCAGAAATACGCGGTCTTTGGCATCGATCAACCCATTGTTATCAACATCTTCGTATTTGAAGTCGCCGGGTTTTGCATTGGGTTGAACCAATTTCACTTCATTGGTTTCGGGATCGGTCCATGTGTAGTTGTCGATTTCACCTTCATTCTGGAAAATTCCGAGAACATTGCGACCGTAGTATGATCCAATAGGTTGGCCAACAACGGTATAGGTGGAGAAAAATCCTCCTACAGGCAGATTGCCGCCGTAAAGACCAAGGGTTCCTTCAAGCAGATCCTTAACTTCATTTTTGTTGTAGGTAAAATTGGTGTTGAATGAATAATTCAGATCACCCAGTTTATCATTCCACCCTAAAGTGATTTCAATACCTGAGTTAAGGAAATCGCCATTATTTTGCAGGTAGCTGCCCGAGGTTCCGGCTGTTGCCGAAAGCGTAGTCGGGAAGATTCCATCTACAGTCAGTCTGTGGTAATAGTCGATTTCAAACGAAAGTTTATTATCAACTGCAAGTCCTTCGAAAGCGATATCGAATTCCTTTACCTTTTCCCACCTGAGGGTTGGAGGAACAGCCGATGTGAGATTGGCTCCTTCGGCAATTACAACATTTCCGCCTTCACCAAAGGCAGTGGAGAGCTCGCCTCCTCTTGCTATGGTAAGTGTGTATATGTTGGCAGGTATGCGGTTGTTTCCGGTGATACCCCAGCTTGCCCTGAATTTCAGGAAGTTAAAAATGCTCTGATTCTGCATAAAGTCTTCGCCCGACATAATCCATCCGAAACCAACAGAAGGGAAGATGTCATATCTTTCGTCAGCCGGGAAAACCGAACTTCCATCATAGCGCAGGGTTCCTGTAAACAGGTATTTATCCATGTAATTATAGGTAGCTCTTCCGAAGGTGGAAAGTGCAGTAATTTTTGAGCCACCGTCGCCGGAGTTTGATGTTGACTGATCGCCCAGATTCAGATAAAGAGAATGATCGCCAAAGTTTTCAACGCCACTTCTGCTTCCTGAGAGGCTGAGGTTACGGAATTCCTGTGCTGAAATACCCCCCATTATTGAGAATCTGTGTTTACCTATGGTGTTTTCGTAGGTCAGGGTATTGTCCCAGAAACCATCGGTAGAGTATCCCATCGAACGGCTGAGCATACGGTTTGTGTCAACCTGAGTCGGAGAAACCTCATAGTAAGGAGTGTAGCTTCTGTTTCGGTTGCTGCCGTAATCCAGTCCATATGCAGTCTTCAACTTGAAGTGTTCAAGAATTGTCAATTCTGCAAATGCACTTCCAAGAAAACGGATTCCATTGGAGCGGCTATTGAAATAATAAAGCTGAGCAGCCGGGTTGGCAAAATTTCCCAGAGATCCTCCACCCATCGGGTTAAAAGTAGAATCGTTAAGTTTTGCTGTAAAAACCGGAGGCGCCACATAGGCATTGTAAAATACCCCAGGTACATCCTTGAATTTATAATTTGAAAGATTGGCTGAATAACCAACTTTAAGATTTTTCATTACTTCCGATTCCAGAGAAGATCTGATGTTGATACGGTCATAATCATGACCTTTCACGAGACCTTCCTGCGTAAACCATGAAGCACCGAAGGTGTAAAGGCTCTTTGCAGAACCTCCCATCACGCTTACATCGTGGCTTTGTGTCATGGCTTTTTCACGCAAAACTTCATCGTACCAGTCGATTGCATCAGGGTAATCGTTGGGGTCAACCGGAGTAAATGCTGTGCCGGAAGCATCGGCCAGAAGTTTGTTCTTTTCATTGATAAGGTCGATGTATTGGGTTCCTTTGGCGAGTTCGAATTTATTTACCACCTTTTGGAATCCGGTATATCCTGAATAGGAAATACGTGCTTCGCGGCTGCTGCTGCGTTTTGTGGTTACTATAATAACTCCGTTTGCTGCTCTTACACCATAAATTGCTGATGAAGAAGCATCTTTGAGGAAAGTTATATTTTCGATGTCGTTGGTTCCCAGGTAGCTGATGTCGTTGGTTAAGATTCCATCCACAACATAAAGCGGTGCAGAACTTGAAGATACAGTACCCAGCCCGCGGATGCGGATTACCGGTGAACTTCCGGGCGATCCGCTGTTGGTAACCTGAACACCTGCCACTTTGCCCTGAAGGGCCTGGGCGGGGTTGGCAACGGCCTGATAAGCAAGATCTTTTGCTTTGACTGTTGTCACAGAGCCGGTGAGGTCAAGCCGTTTGGCTGAGCCATAACCCACTACTACAACTTCGTCGAGCATGCTGGCCGATGAAGATAAAGAAACATTGATTGTTGTTTGTCCCTGAACGGCGACTTCCTGAGTTTCCATTCCCACAAAACTGAAAATCAGTGTGGCGGTTGCCGGAACTTCAAGGCTATAGCGTCCATCGAGGTCGGTGGCTGCTCCGGTAGTAGTGCCTTTCACTACAACAGTAACTCCCGGAAGGGTTTCGCCATCGGCAGCACTCTTAACCTGACCGGAAACCTTTACTTGCTGGGCCATTGCCAAAGGCAGGAATCCCAGGGCAAACATCAGGATGAATAGTAGTTTTATTTTTTTCATTTGGTTGTCTTTTGGTTGTTGGTTTAGGTTTGGTAATATTTAACCCGGTATTCTTCTTTTTTTTATAAATCTGTTGCACTTAGTTGTGTTTTGCGGGTACCTCCTTTCTCAGGTCTGCTTTAATTAAAATTGGTTATTGAATGAAAAGTTTTTTTGTGATATGGTTTTTTGTGCCTGAAGTGGAAATCAGATACATTCCATTTGGCAGGTCAGAAGTGTTGATGTTTATGCTGTATTCACCAGGCATAGAAACTGATATTCCGGATATTTGTTTAACGGTTTTGCCGGTTAAATCGGTAACCGAGATGTTGATGTTTTCAGGAGATGATGTTATGATGGACAGGGTAGTGTATCCGTTTATCGAAGGGTTTGGGAAAATACTGAATCCATGCTGAGTGGTACTTATTTCTTCAAGGTCAAATGGGTCGGGCACAAAACCAATCGATGAAAGCATTGGTGCAATCTCAGGATTGGCCATAAAATTATCCCAAAGCAGGCCTGAACGATGGTTTTCTATCATTCCTATAATCGGGCCCTGATCAATGGCAAGGTAAGATGTTGCCCACCAGTTTCGTTTTTGGTTGAAAGCATCGTAAAATCCCATCCATCCCCAGGTTTTATCGCCGAGTTCGCGGTAAAAGTGTTTAAGTGCATCCATTGATTCCTGCGGTGTGTATGGCATTGACGAAAGAGCGGCTGTGGGAGTAATGGTTCCATTGTCGCGTCCTGCCCCGGGTTCATGCACCGTGTAGCCATCGGGATCGTCGCTGGCAGTCAGCCCCCAGCAATTGGGGCCGTAGCCGGTGTGGTTCTGAGGATTGTGAATGCTGTATGCCCTGTGGATAAGTGTGTGGTTGCGGTTGAGATTGAAATAATTGGTAAAATTATCCTTGATATTCCTTGGGTCGAATCCAAGAAAAGAGTAGTGTGCAAAAAATAGTGGCCCACCTCTGTCCCAGCCAACATCCAGGGTGTATCCGTAGAACGAACCTCCGTTTGTATAATAGGGCATTCCCGCCCAACCGTTGTTCCAGTAAGATGCAGGCACAGCGTGTGTTGGAGAAGCAATGGCAAGCATGTAAACGATTGAAGCTTCATTCCATCCTCTTACCTGCATATTCATTTGCCATCCATAGTCTGGTGACCAATGCCAGTAAAGTGCACCGGAGTTATTGCGCGAATACCAGTCCCATTCAACCGATTCCCAAAGGGCAGTTATCCGGCTTACAATCTGTTGTTCATCTTGCGCAGGCTGATCAAAATACTGACGCGCAACAAGCAGGCCCTGCACAAGAAAAGCTGTTTCAACGAGATCACCTCCATTGTCAAATTCACTGAAAGTCACAACTTTGCCGGTATTGCCGTTCATCCAGTGTGGCCAGACGCCGTGAAAGCGGTCGGCAGTTTCGAGGAAGTTCAGAATCCTGATCATATGAGCCATGCCTTCTTCCCGGGTTATAAAGCCGCGTTCAATCCCTGTAATCAATGCCATAATGCCAAATCCGGAACCGCCGGATGTTACCACATCGCCTGAAGTGTTTCGTTCACGGGCCATTCCTGAAGCGGGATGAGCAAAATCGTAAAAGTACCTGAATGTATATTCCTGAACCATATCCAGCAATTCATCATCGCTAAAGATGCGGGTTGATGCATTGGCTGGAATTGAAGGCAATGAAGGTTGGTTGGCTGCATTAAGTGCACTTATGCGATAAGAAGCATTTATTGCATTACCCAGGGGCCTTGTCCAGTCTATGTAGCGGGTTGTATTCTTGTCAACAACTGCTGCTATTACCCAGTTATTTCCTCCATCAATTGATCGTTGTACCTGGTATCCGTTGAGCGAGGTTTCAGGATTGGGATTCCACAGAATTTCTACATGGCTGTCGAAACCTTCGCTTACAACACCGGTTGGTTGTGATGCCGGAGGAGCAGTGCCGTCGCCTTTAAATACGCGCATATCATCCACCAGCAAGGTGTGTGAAACTCCGTCGGCGACATTTTGTGCAAATCCAATGGTTTTGATCCTTGTAAAATCAACAGGATCGCCATAATTCAAAAAAAGACTCATTGGTATTGCCACTCTGGTCCAGACACCGGATGTCAGGTTTGAACACCACGCTGAAAATATATGTTTGGTGGTTTTGACATTATTGACATCCTCCATGAAAATCTTAGGCAGGTTGCTGTTGTTGATTCCCTGAGCTGATCGAAGCCAGAACATCAGCGTATCGGTGTCGCTGATGTTATGACTTTCCCAGTTTAAAGCAGCTGCAATAGCAACCCAGTCACCACCACTAACTGATTTCCAGTTAAGCCGCAGGCTGTTTGTCCCCTGCACCGCAGGAATCGAAGCCTCAACCGGAAACTTTCGCAATTCATTGCCCAAACGTGCCAGTTCACTTGGAGGCGTTAGTTCCATCCAGCTGAAATCATAGAGATCAGAGGCTGGGCTATCCTGAAAGTACAGATAAGTCTGGCTGAATGACTGAACTGAAATCATCAGAAAAGTCAGCAGGGCTATAAAAAGGTTTAGTTTTCGGTTGAGGTTATTTTTCATGATCAGAGTTTTGGTTATTTATCTCCTGATATGGGCGCCTTTCACCGCATAATAGAAGATGTAGAGGTAACAAAGAGCCGGAACAATAAATGCCCAGGTGTAGCCAAAATTGTCGGCAACGCTTCCCATGACAGGAGGGATAATCGCACCACCGAAAATCATGGTGTTTATAATTCCTGAAGCAGTACTCAACTCACTTGAATCGAGATCTTTCACAGCAAGGGTGAAAATATTCGGGAACATTATTGAGTTAAACAAACCAATTGAGATAACAGTCCATAATGCCACCTGACCGGTGCCAAAACTGGTGATAATATCAAGTAATGCCGCTACCAAAGCAAAAACAGCCAGGGTACGTGCAGCTTTTCCGGTTCCGATTTGCATAATCAGGAAGTTAATAACCGCAATGCCAAGGAAGATGCCACCTATATTCCAGTTCCAACCAGTTACAAAAGAACCGGAAACCAATGCAAGAAGCAGCACAGGGATTGCATAGGTAAGTTTTTTCGACATACTGATGTCTGAAAACATGAATGATCCGAAGAAACGGCCAACCATTGCTCCTCCCCAGTAAATGGCTGCATAAGTTGAAGCCATATCAGGATCCATACCATTGGTATTTTTCAGATAGTTTATGATTAGGCTTCCGTTTCCAACTTCAGCACCCACATAAAAGAAAATAGCCACTGCGCCAAGGAGCACATGAGGGTATTTCCATACACTTTTCCTTATGGAAGTAGTAGTAGTTTGAACGATTTCAGGAAGCTTGATGGTCATTATAAGAAGTGCAATAATGACAATCAGTACACTCATAATAATAAATGGCATCTGCACTGTTTCGGCTTTACCAGCGGCGTCAAGCATTTCTGAAACACCAGTAAAGATAAAAACAGAGATTATCCAGGGGGCAACCATAGTTGCAATAGAATTTAACGCCTGAGTTAAGTTTAAACGGCTTGAAGCAGTAACTTCAGGTCCCAGGGCTGTAACATATGGATTGGCTGCTGTTTGAAGGAATACAACTCCCGAAGCCAGAATAAAGGTAGAAAGAAGAAACAGAGGAAAAGAGGGAATACTTGACGAAGGATAAAACAAAAAACCTCCGGCAGCCATAAGTAAAAGTCCTATAATCAGCGCCCGCTTGTATCCTATTTTCTTGATATACAAGCCAATAGGAATTGAGAGTATTGCATAGGTGATAAAGAAGGCAAAGTTCAGCATCTGAGCTTCAAATTCGCTGAGCTCAAAAATATCCTTTACTTTGGCACTTAGGGTAATGATGAAGGTTGTAGCGAATCCAAAGATAAAAAAGATGGAGCCAATGACCGACATTCCCACTTTGTAGCTGTTGTCCTGTTTACTCATGTGTTTGTGTGTTAGTGGATTTGTTTTTGAATTTTTTTAATGTTGGATTAAAAATCAATTAAGCCTGGTTGCAGGCCAATAAAAGTAAGCAAAATTCCGAAAAGAAATTCACCTGGTGTGCCTTCAAAGATCTTTATGTGAATCAGGTGTTTTTGTTTGTGTAATTGGTACACTAAGCAAAGTGTAAAATTAGAGCAAGTAATAATAATTTACAAGAGATTTTTTTATTTATTAAATGATGGCTTGGAATTATGATCTTTTTGATGCTAAAATACTGTAATTCAATTACATAATAAATATGACTTATCAGATGTTAAACCTTTATTCAAAAAAAAACCGGACACCGCAGTCGCGGCATCCGGTCTCAAAAACACAAACTTTGCTTATTTGTCTAATTTGTTTGAAGCTGTGGCAGCCCATTCATTTACACCACCTTCATAAACTTTAACGTTTGGATATCCAAGGATAGATTTCAGCGCAACGAAACCTTTTCCAGCTCTTACGCCAGTAGGACAAACCAGAATAATGGTCTTGTCCTTGGTTGCGCCTGCTGCTGTGAAGATTTTTTCAAGCTCAGCCTTTGATTTGTAAAGACTGTTGGCAGCGTTTAAAGTAGTATGATCTACATTAACCGATCCGGGGATGCGGCCTTTGTTGTTTTTGGGGTCTTTGCCGGTGAATTCAGCAACTTCACGTAAATCAACAAGAACAACCTTTGCATTGCCCGAAGCAGCCTGTACCTCTTTCATGTCGGCATAAATCGCATTGTTTACAGCAGGAGTGAAGGTTGCTGGTTTTACCGTTGATGGATTTTTGGTAACCGGTTTACGACCAGCTTTCCATGCCACCATGCCACCATCCAGAATTTTTACATCGGTTGCACCCATATACTTCAGGGCCCAATAGAGTCTGCTGGCATACTTACCGGCACCTTCATCGTAAACCACAATGGTTTTCTTTTCGTTTAGCCCTTTGGCGCCAAAAATTTTAGCGAGTTCGGCAGGAGATTGAAGCAGACCTTCGATGCTGCCTGTTTTCTCAAGGCTTTTGTATGATACATTAACAGCATCGTTGATGTGAACTTTTGCATATTCAGTCTCAACTTCGGCTGAAACAACCACTAAATTGGCGTCTTTTAGTTTTGAGCTCAGTTCGGCAACAGTAATCAGATCCTGAGCCTGAGCCATGATGCCCAATGCTGCAAAAGCAATGGCAGTCAGAAATAGTTTTTTCATTTTAGTTAGTTTTAGAATTTAACCTGTATCTGAACCACGATTTCATCAGAAGGTATCTCAATAGGAGATTCTCCACGGTAAACATAGTTCAGCTGGAGGCGGGTCCAGTCATTAAAGAAATAGTTAACACCGAAAGTCATATTGCTCTCTTTGTATCCGCTGGCATTGCCCGAATCAAAGAAATCATACATGAAGACGGGTTCAACATTCCACTTGGTCATATAGGCAAGGGTAACATAACCACCGCTGCGGTCTTTGCCGAGCTCGATCAGGTTTCCACTACATCCACCACCAAGGTCGCGGTTGTAATCGCCATTGTCCAGAATATACTCACCAAGTACAGTCAGTCCGCGGTATTTTAATTTAAGTTCACCACCAATGGTTGTGCGGGTGTCCTTATCATTAAGATACGAAGGGTAGCCATGACGGAAACTTCCTCCTACATAAATGAAATCCCATGGATGCAGAACAACTCGTGCGACGATGTCTTTTTTCTTGTTGTTGTCGAACTTGAGCAGACCGCCGCCATTCATTAATCCCAGTTGATAGGATACGAATGTGGTATCGTTTCCGCCGAGGAGCATCACGCCCATATCGCGGAATGGAGCAACCATCTGCAAGGTAGCTGTTGAGCGGTAAACTGTCATCAATCCGCTGCAGGCAGTGTTGGTTTCCATACCGAAGGGAGTTTTAAAGGATCCTACCGATAGCCGTGCCATATTGAAGCGATCGTAAGTTATAAATGCGTCGAGCAGGTAAGGGTTCGGCGAAATAAACGGACTTAGTTCAGCAACCACATAGTAAGAAAAGTCGTAAGGTATTTTGCCCATTGCGCCGATGCGTGCTCTTTCAAAAGTGAAACTGTTTTTTGAAGGATCGGTGAAGTGGTGCTCATACTGCGACTGCAGGAAGCCAAACATTTTCAGGCCTTCTTCTGAGGCCGCACCGCCGCAACCCTGGGCCGAAACCCGGGTTGTAGCCAGCGCTGCAATTGCGATTAATACGAAAAAGTATTTTTTCATAGCAGATTAATTAGTTACCGGTAACGATAGGCAGATTTTTTGCCATTGACGGTTTCCATTTGTTAACAGATTCTCCCCAGGCTGAGCTGGCATTGTTGAATTTATTCATACCCCACATAAGGCTTTTTGCATTGTAGCCGATTACCCTTAAGTAAGCAGTTATGGCACCTGAAGTCTGGCCTGTATAGCAATAAGTTACTACTTCTTTTGAAGGATCAAGATAATTTACCTGACCTTCGCCAACAAGTAGCGGATTGATGCGATAAGCACCTTTTACATGTCCGAATCCGGCATAATCGGTTTCGTTGAAATAATTGTTGACAAAGAAACTGGCAGGATTGGCAAGAACATCAGCAGGATTAACACTTTTAAATCCTTCGGCAAGAACAGCTGCAACGCGGGCTTTCAGAATGTTGGCAGGAATTGTGTCGGCGCTGCTGAACTTAGGGCTTGCATAAGTAAGGTTAGCAGGAGCTGCATCGGTGGTCCAGTTGGCGTTGCCTTCGGCAATGCTTCCAGTGTTTGGAGTCCAGATATCGAGGGCTGAGTTCCATCCGCTCATTCCCCATTTAAGGGCAACAGCATCGGCAAATCCTGAAAGGCGAAGTAAAGTTACAGCATGGGTTGCAGTCTGACCCGATTTACAAACCACGAGTATAGGTTTGTCGGCTTTGGCTGCTTCGGTAAGTATGTCTTTAAGATCAACGCGGTGTGCATTGGCTATGTGACCACTTGCAAACTCATCAGCTGTGCGGATGTCAATTATGTATTTTGCTGATACATTGCCATCAGCAGGCGCACCCATTACAAAACCACCAATAATGGTGTTTATGTCAAGGTTATTGGCTATCAGATGCTTTGTTAATGCCTTCTGTGCATCAAAGTTGGTGTCGTCGTTGTCCTTTTTACAACTGGTCAATACAAGAGCCGGTACAAAGGCAAGGATCAGGAATAATCTCATTAGTTTGTTCATGTTGTTGTTTGTTTTAGGTGTGGGTTTTTTATTGAATTAAAGTTTAAGTTTAAGAAGCGATTTAGCAACCACCTCCGGATTTTGGTGCTTCATGGCCGCCTCCGCCAAGTTTTTCAAGGCTTTTTTCAAAAATATCAGGGTAAGTCAGTTCCCATTTTTTCCATCCTTCTTTCAGTGCGAATACATTGGTGTATCCCAGTTTCTGAAGGGTTTGTGCTGCGAGGATTCCGCGTTTTCCTTTCTGATCATATACTACAATTTTTTCATCGGGAAGTGGCATGTAAAGTCCGACACCTTCCCAAAAGGTTGAATCAGAAACATTAAACTCAAGGCTGCCACGGGGAATATTTACTGAGCCGGGAATGTAGCCGGGGTAGTGTTCATCGGGCTGTCTGACATCCACAAGGGTGTAAATTTCCTCACCATTCATCAGCCCGTGAAGTTCTTCAGCTGTAATCAGTTTTATCTCTTTAAGTGCCTGATCTACCATTTCGTCAGCCGAAGCAAATTTTTCCTGCTTGCTGCAAGCCACTATGGCAAAAAGGATGGCAATTGCAAAAACTATTTTTTTCATGTTGTTTGGGTTTTATGCGGGTTGATTATCGGTTTTGTGTTCGTCGGCGGGTTCTTCCTCATATCCCGAGATCATGGCTTTGATGTTTGTTGAAAGCCGGTGTCCGGTGGTGGTCATGTAAACGTGCACGATGACAAAGGCTACCATCAGGAATGCCCCGAATGTGTGGGCAATTACTGCAAACCATAATCCGTTGGCATCTATCGGGTTTTGAGGATAGTGGTAGTACATATATAGTAGTCCTGTTATGGTCTGAACCGGAAATATCAAAATCAACAGACCCAGATAAATTACCCTTTGAAGCGGATTCAGTTTGTTGCCAAAAGATTTCTTTGTGGGATGTGATGCACCTTTAAAAATGCCTGAGGTGTAATATTGTATCTGTTCTTTGAACTTCTCGGTGGTAGGAATAAAGTTTTTGTACTGACCGGTAACAATGAGCCAGAATATTGTAATTATTCCAAGAATGATAAATGTGATTGCTGCTGCATTGTGCAGTCTTACCGATGCTTCAAAGCCAAATAATGTATAATTTCCATGGATTTCAAAGCCGGTGATTGTGAGCAGAATAACCGTTGCCATCTGAGTCCAGTGCCAGAAGCGTTCAAATCGGGAGAAGATTTTTATTTTTTCCATTTCCTTTGTTTTTTCGGTTAGTTTTTGCGGGCAACAATCCTCATTACTGAATGAAGAACAACTCCCAGAAGTGAAATTATTATGATGGCAAATCCTGTATAATCAACGCCTTTGGCATAATCGCGGCCGGGAAGATAGAATCCGGCAAGATTGGCCAGTCGCCCATCTTCACTTCTGGTATGACAATCTGTACATTTTAGGGTGTGCTCTTTTGGTGAAACCTGATGGTTCAGCGGCCAGAACATTTCAGTGGAAACAAAGTCATGCTGTCCGCTGTAATATCTGCCAACATATGCCATTCCTATCTGAATGGCGGTGTCCCATCTCAGGTCTTCCCAGAAAGCCCCCTGACCGGGTTTTTCGGCAAATACATTTACATTTACAATTTCTTTGGTTTCAACGTCAAAGGGTTGCTTTCCGCGATGAATTTTTACCGGCCATATTTTTGAGTCCTGATCTTCGTAGCTGCCCATCAGGGTGTTGATTTTTACAGGTATTTCACTGATGGTATCTCCATAAAGAAAGTGGTCAGCAGTGCCGTTGAACCACATATAATCAGGCTTGACATTGTCATCCCACACAAATTTTCCCTTTATTGATAAGTAGCTGTATTTGTGGTTGACATCGTACTCGGTAATTTTATTCCCGTTTTCATCAGTCCGTCCGGCTACTGACCAGTCCCAATACATTACAGTAGGGTTGGCTTTCGCATAAATGGGAATATGGCAGGTCTGGCAGGCTACTTTGTGGTTGTGCATATCGATTACCTTATCGTTATGCGGCGTATTTGTATGGCATGATTCGCAGTATGCCCGGTTGTTGTTTTCAGATGAAACACTGTAAGCCCTTCCTGTAATATTGTGCCTTTCGGTAAGATGGCAGTCGTTGCACGACATATCCTGACCGGCTTTTGCCATATGAACATCAACATATCGGGAGCAATTGAGCATTGCTTCTTCAAGGTCGCCATGTTTTACATTGTTACCCCCACCGCCGTGAAAGTGACAAAATCCGCAATTTTCCTTAAGTGGTTTTCCTACATTCTGAGCAACATAATTATAGTCGGGAACAGGAAATTCGGCTGTTGCATTCTCAGCAGTTGAAGGCATCCCGGCACCACCTTTGCGTTTTTTGTAGGTGTCTGTATTGTCGTGACAAACCAGGCAGTCGAGATTGGTCGGGTCTTCAAAATCGAACGTCTTATCTTTCCAATCGTATCCTATATGGCAGCGCATACACGATCCGTTGTTGCTTTCGGCCGAAGCGCAGAAGTTGTTGATCAGATTTTTCTTTCCGATTGTAACAGTTCCGCGGCCATTTGGAAGTGTGGTTTCGCGCTCCCATCTCCAATGGGCTGAAGCCATCAATTCGTCATCTCTTTTATTATGACACGACAAACAGGCTGCAGTGAGATCCTGAGGCCTTTTGAATTCCTGCTGAAGGATTTCAAATTCGGCGTGATCAACTTTTTTCTCGATATCAGCTCTGTTCTGATATTCAAATTTCTCAGGAATTCCACGTTTGTTTCCGAAGTGCACTGTTGTGAAGATCACCAGTGCAGGCAGCACCAGCACGACCAGAAATGAAGTGATTTTTTGCAGAATATTGTTCATGGTCCGATTGTGAATAAATTAACAATGCGAAAGTAGTAGTAAGCTTATTGTTAAATGAATATTAAGCCACCAACCTGAACATGCTTTTCTCCTTTGTTCAACAGAATAATCTTTGATGTAAATCAAGAAATTTTTTGTTTCTTTGCATGAAAGCTTGCTATTTAACTAATTAATTATATCTAAATGACAGAAGGACAGCTGAGTATGCAGCATAGTTGTGCAATCGGTGGAAACACCGGATCGTGCATCGAGCTCTTGTCATCACAGGAGCTTGAACTGATAAACTCAAAAATGGCGGTCGTAAATTACCGTAAGGGTGAAATTATCTGCAAACAGGGAACCCCGGCAGGACAAATTATGCTTGTTCAGGAAGGACTTGTAAAAATTTATATGGAAAGTAACTCCAATGATAATCTGGTGCTCCATATTATGCCTCCAAATAATATTATAGGGCTTTCTACACTTTCAGAAGGAAATACGGTTTACCAGTTTTCTGCTCAGGCATATATTGATACACGCATTCAGTTGATTGATTCCATTACCTTTAAGCAAATTTTAAAATCCAATCCTGAGTTTGCAATGAAAGTCGTTGGATTTCTTGCAGATTACAATTCCATTATCAGCGGCAGGTTTTTCTGCCTGACTCAAAAACAGACTTATGGCCGCTTTGCTGATGTATTGCTATGCCTTGCCAACCGAATTTACAAAAACCATAAATTTCCTCTCCAATTGTCAAGAAAAGAACTTGCTGAAATTGCCGGCATGTCTGTTGAAAGCGTCGCACGCATTCTCTCCCGTTTTAAAGAAGAAAAACTGATTGAAGAAGAATGCAAGCATCTTCACATCCTTGATTATGACAGAATGTTTGAGATTAGTCAGAAGGGATAAACTTTTTTAAAGAGAAGTTTAACTCATGGCGCAGGTTTCTGATCAATAGATGTAAGAAAATCTTTGCTAAATAAATTTTGAATAATCTATTTCTTCAGTTAAAAATTGTCTTTCGGTTTCGTTTAGAGTTTTTGCTAGTTTATTTCTTGTTTCCACCCCAATTTGTAAAACTTCTAACCATTTAGGGTCATTTAAAGTTGCTTCATTGTCATAATCGTCATTTTTTGGTGAATTGTATTTGTCAAGTTTTATATGCCATTTTTCCAATATTTCAAATTCTTCTTTTGATATCCAACCTTTGTCCAACTGATATTTGTATTTGTCGTCAATTGCTAAGTCGTCAAAATAACTACACATAAATTCGATAAAAGACCAATGAGGATTTTTATGAGTAAGGTCAGTCCAGGATTTTTTTTGAAGGTCAAGCGAATTCAATTGGTTAATGCAACCAAGCCACCTCTCTCTCCATAAATTCTTGTCATTACTGTCCATATATTAATTATCTGTTGCGAATATCAATAAATGGTTCGTTGTTTTTGAGGTGTTAGTGAATTCTATTTTTTGTCTTTGAGTTTACTTTTTTTAAGTTTTGGTTCAGGCAATTCATTAACTGTAATTTTTACTAAATTTCTCAGCCATTCTCTGTCGTCCAATTTTTCTTCAATTAAAAAACTTGGTTTTGCTCCTGGATATGGTGATGCTTCAACAACTTCACTAATATATTCTCTACCCGATTGAGTCGGTTTAATAAATAATTTATTGTCGCAAACAAGACCAAATAATTTGTTGTCAAAATACAGTCCGTACTCACCAAACATTTTCTTGTTTGTAACTTGCTCTGAAAAACCAATTTGGTCAATGATGAAATCTACAAATTTCTGTTCTGATGCCATCTTACTTTAGTTTGAACTCTGGATTATAAATAAACCCGATTATATTACCCCAAGGGTCTTTAACAGTAGCTGTCATTAAGTCGCCACCAACATTATATGGCTTTTCATATTCTGTTGCTCCTGCTTTTATGAAGTTGTTGTAAACACATTGAATGTCATCTACGCCCCAATAAGTTACAACGCTTTCTGTTTTGTCAGTCGATGGCGTCTCTTCGGGTTGAAGCCCGAGTTCATAACCACCAATATTAAAACCTACATAAAAAGGTTGGTCAAAGTAGGGTTCTATTTTGAAAACATTTGCATACCAATTTTTAGCTTTTTCAATGTCGCCAACTTTGTAAATAGTAGTTCTTAATCCAAGTACTTTTGATTTGTCCATTTCTCTTAATTTAGTTCAATTTTTGTTTTCAAGTTGTCTATTTTCAAGTTTGTTAGGAGTGGCTCTACAATGACCGCTAACGAATAGATTCACGAAACTTTGCATATAAATCCGCCAGATCTCTGCCCCTCATAAGCAAAACTCCACCCCAGATCTACGCCCCAAATATCACAACATTTTAAATATCCAGGCCTTACCTCATTACAGGAATACAGGCACATCAAAAAAATCAGGAAAGAGGCTCCATAGTAAAGTCCACATCCGTCATAACGCCGGAATCCACTTCAATTTCGTCCTCTTCGTCCTCAACCTCGGTTGCTGAGCGTAGTCGAAGCACACCCTTAGCCTTAGCCTTAACCTTAACCTCAACCTACTGACTCGGCAAAGAAACCTTCCTCAATTGATTAATAACTGCAGTTTCGTAAATTCTCCCAACCGGATACTTCAGGAAATTCTTATCCCAATAAGGTGTCTGGCTATAAAACCAGTTAAGAATATCCCACTGGCTTTTCACAGAATCAGGATTCTTTAATTTATACGCTTCAAAAGCTTTTCTTACTTCCGGATCCTTGTCGAGCATCTCGCGGGCCATGGTTTCCATAACATAGGTTTCGCTGTATTCCTTCTGTTCAAAAACGGCATTAAAGAAACCCCATTCCACAAAAGAGCCTGCTGCCATCGGTTCAAGAATACCGGCGATAACCTTAGCTGTCCGCTGGTTGGTGTGAATAATGGCTGAGCCTGCAGGAAAAACCCTGGTTTCCTCAATTACATCCACTTCGGTAGTAACCATATGCCGCCCCTCGTTGGGCGTTTTCCTGAAATCAAAATCTCTGAACTTATATGACTTCACTTTTACTTCGGTCGGTTGAGTAAGTAAGTCCATCTTTATGCCGTGAAGTTTCAGTCTGCTGATTACCTCTGTCCATTCAGCAGGAACAATATACGCTTCGGGCAGCATTGTTCCGGAAGCGGGAATCGTTTTATTGAAGAAGGGCAGCTTCATGGTAACAGGTTTGGTGTTGTCATAAATAAACCAGTCGCCACCCGTCAGATCGCTTTTAATGTTTTTATAATCAAAGCCTTCGAAATCAACCATAGTACTGTCGGTTTGGCTGGTCACCCATTTAAGGATATATTCCTGTTTTCTGAAAGCCGGCGAAGCGGTTGATTTGTCGGCCATATCAATCAGGGTTTTCAGTGATTCGGCCTGATGGTTGACAATAAACAAGGTATGAACCAGCATTTGGATGGTAGCATCCACCCTGGTTTTGTAATCCTTAAGCATATGTGTTTCAATAAGCAGGGCCGGGCGGTTCTGCAAAGCAGCATAACCCTGCGAAATCATTGGAGGAGCAGCGCCGGTGCGAAGTCCGCTGCGTGGATCGTGCCAGTTGCGGAACTGCACATAAGGAAATATCGGGAAACCGCTTTCCTTCATCTTCGAAGTGATTCTAGGCTCATAAATGTTCTTCAGCCATCGGGTAATCCCCGACTCAAGGGTTCCGTAAACCTCGGTATCATAAGTGAGTGCATATTGAAAATCGGCGCCGTCGGTGGTATGGATATCCACAAAGAATTCGGGCAACCATTTGCTGAACATCCCTAACCAATGCTTCATTTCCGGGGCATCAGCCTTAAGAAAATCGCGGTTCAGGTTGAGATTGGTGGCATTGGTACGCCAGCCCATTTCATCCGGACCATTCTGGTTGATGCGGTTATAGGGCCCGAACCTTTCGTGTCCGTCAACATTTAAGATGGGAATAAACAGAATGCTAACATTCTCAAGTAAATCCTTATGTTTTCGGTGAATCAGCATATCGCGGAGCAAAACCAGCATAGCATCTTTTCCATCGGGTTCCCCCGGATGGATACATGCCTGAATCAGCATAATCACCCTTCCTTTTGCCCTGATGGCTTCAGGGCTTGTCAATCCGTCGCGATCAATAATCATCATCGGAATCGCTCTTCCTTGCGGACTCTGGCCTAAGTTTGTCATTGAAGCGATGGGCGAAGCAGCGCACAGCCGGTTGCAAAAGTCAATGGTTTCGTCGTAACCGGGAGTTTTCTTAAACTCCGATTTTTCATAATCGGTAGTCCAGTCCTGAGCGCTAAGCCCGGCTGAGAAAATCATCAGAAGAAATATAAACAGCTTGTTCATTTGGTTTGCTTTAAAGTAAGGGTGCAAATTTAGGCAGATTTGCCATGCTAAGTTCGGAACATAAGAATCAGTATTTTTAAGAAATAAATGCAGCGGTTTTTACCCCCTCTGACTCCCCCTTCGGCCATCGACCAGGCTCAGGCACCAAGGGGGAGAACCGTTCTACCAGCATTAGTGTGATAAAAGGGAAATAGAAAGTAAACCCCTCCAAAACTCCGCCGGAGAGGACTGCTGGCAAAGCATTAATTCATAAATTCATGTGACTAATAAAGACGAAAGTAATCGTCCCCCTTTTTCGAAAGGGGGATAAGAGGGGGATAAGAGTAGCCGTTAATATGATTTAGATAGTCTCGAATGCCATCGGAATCGGAATTAGGCCAATTGTTAATTTTTAGTTAAAAGTTGCAGGTTTGCCGATGAACCTGTGTCAAAATGCAATCAGGCATGTTTTTAATAGTAATCATGCCATCTGAAACCTTTACTTTTGCACCCCTTAAAGCCCAAACCTTATAAAATGAAGATCTACCCTTTTGCACTCACTTTTACTCTTTTACTACTAACCGTCATTACTCCTCAAAACTCATACAGTCAGGGGCGTCCTCAAGGCTCAGGGTCAGGTGATGCCCGCCCTGCTATCGGCACATTAAAAGGACGAATTGTTGATGCAGCTTCCAATCAGCCCATAGAATATGGTACCATTGCGCTTTTGCAGATGCGCGACAGTGCGGTTGCAGGAGGAACAATTTCTGATCCCAAAGGTAACTTCAAGGTTGAGCAGATTCAGGCCGGGCGGTATCTTGTCAGGGTGCAGTTTATGGGTTATGAGACTATGATAATTAAGGATGTAGCATTCAGGCCTGCTGAACCCGAAGTCAATCTGGGAACCATAAAACTTAAGCCATCAGCTTCAAGTCTTTCCGGGGTAGAAGTAACAGCCGAGCGTGAAATGATGGTGAGTAATCTCGACAAAAAGATAATCAATGTTGATAAAAGCATCGCATCGATAGGTGGCTCTGCGGTGGATGTAATGCAGAATATCCCCTCGGTATCGGTTGATGCCGATGGAAATGTAAGTCTTCGCGGAAGCGATAACATTACCATTCTTGTGGATGGTAAGCCTACTGGCCTGGCCGAGATCAGCAGCGGAGACCTTCTTCAGCAGATTCCTGCTTCTTCTATTGAAAGTGTTGAAATTATTACCAATCCTTCCGTGCGCTATGATCCGGAAGGAACATCGGGAATCATAAATATTGTCCTGAAAAAGCGTAGTCTTCAGGGTATGAATGGAATGGTTTCGTTTACCGCAGGAACCGGAGACAGGTACAATACTTCGGTTAACCTGAATTACCGGAAAGATAAATTCAATGTATTTGCCGGTTATGACAACCGTCTGGGAAGATTTAATTCAACCGGAGTAACAGAGAGAAATACCTTTAACAGTGAAGTAAGTACCTTGTTGCTCCAGAATCAAACCATGGTAAACAAGCGCAATATGCACAACCTGAATTCCGGTATTGATTATATGCTGAACGATTTCAATACGTTGTCGTTTAATTTTCAGATGAGACGCATGTCTTTTGGAAATGAGGGAGACAACAGGTCATACACTTTTGATCAGGATTTTGATACCCTGCGTAATTTTAACCGTTTCAGCGAAAGCGAAAGAAACATCAGATCCAACAACTATACTATCTCCTATAAACGTACTTTCCCGGTAAAAGGAAAAGAGCTGACTGCTGACTTCATTGTGAATGATAACAAAATGAGTGGCTTGCAGGACATTGTTCAAGCTGAGTTTAATTCCGGATTTAACCCTTCGCAACCTTCGCTTCAACAATCATCATCAAACAACACAAACATGATGTATGTAGCTCAGGCCAATTTTGCAACACCTTTTGGAAATGGGAGCAGGATTGAAACCGGGTTTAAAAGCACCATCAAAAACCTGACGATGCGCAATGATTTGTCAGATTACAACTATGATTCCATTAGATGGATACTGAATTCATCCGGCATAAACAACTTCGACTATTTTGAACAGATTCATGCGGTATATGGAATTTATTCGTCCACTTACAAAAAGTTGAAATATCAGGCAGGATTAAGGGCGGAGCAGCTTATCTCTGAATCAGAAATCATTCAGGCTAATGATAAGTTTGATCTTTCATATTTAAGTTTATTTCCATCGGTTCATGTGGTTTATGAGTTGACAAAAACCCAGCAGATGTCTGTCAGTTATAGCCGCCGGATACGTCGTCCTGACAACCGTCAGTTGAATCCCTATGTTGATTATTCAGATTCTTTGAACATCAGGTATGGAAATCCGAAACTCCAACCTGAATTTGTAAATTCATATGAACTTGGCTGGTCGAATTTCTGGGGGAAGAATTCTGTAAATGCAACTTTATTTTACAGGCAAACCATAGGAGTTATCAACCACATAACCCGTCTCGAAGCCGAAGGAGTAACCTCAACCACTTATGAGAATCTCAACAATGGTAAATCGTACGGAGTTGAATTGATTGGAAACAGAGAATTTGCAAAGTGGATGAAAAGCAATCTTAATGTATCCTTTTTCCGTAGTGAAATTGATGGCAGCGAATCTTTAGGAATTGAAGGTTCTGAAAGCTACGAATGGATGGCGAAATTAAATCTGAATTTCCCTATAAGAAAGGATCTGAATCTTAGCATTGCCGGGAATTACAATTCACCAAGAGTCATGGCACAGGGTAAGATGGAGGAAGTTTATTTTGCAGATGTGGCAGTCAGGTATGATTTTATGAAAAACAAAGCATCGCTGAGTTTCAGGGTGAGTGATGTTTTTGATTCACGCAGATTTGTAGGAGAAACCTGGGGCGAAGGCTTTAATATCAAAACAGACCGTAAGCGGGACTCAAGGGTAGCATATCTGGGCTTTTCTTACAGAATCAACAATTACAACCGTCAGCGGGAGCGCGATCGTAACAATCAGAATGGTGATATGGAGATGGAAGAATTCTGATCTGGTATAATCATGCATTGATAAAAAAACATGCAACACCGGAAGTAGATCACTTTAATGAAGTTATATGAGGGGAGCAATCAGTAATGGTTATCCCCTTTTTTTTAATTTAAAATCTCTAGCCGCATAGAAATGATTTTTTTCTGGATTTCTTATAAAAATTGGCTTTATTTGTTTTTAATTTTGAACAACGTACCCTTGTGTCTGATAACATGATAAAAAGAGCACTTCTGATATTGATTATTTTCATTTCGGGTAATGTTTTATCTGCTCAGAAGCCGGTATTCAGGCACTATTCAGTAAATGAGGGCTTGCCAAGTTCAGAGGTTTACCACATCACTCAGGATTCAAAGGGCTATATATGGATAGCCACCAATATGGGAGTGAGCAGATATAACGGAAAGGAATTCAGGAATTACGACATACAGGATGGCCTGCCTGAAAATACTGTTTTTGAAGTATATGAAGATGAAACAGGGCGGGTATGGTTTATTGGGTTTCCTTTTCAATTGGCATACTTCAAAAACGATTCAATAATTCCATATAAATTCAACAGTGTCCTTCGCATGATTGCAGGCAAAGGGGCTGTGCCGGTAAAAAAGTCATTCAGGGTAGATAAAGAGGATAATGTTGTTTTTAGTTTTTTGAGTAAAGGGGAAATATATTCTATTGATGACAAAGGTGTGGTAAAGGATTTAATTGGGAAAGACGAAATAGTAAATTCAATAAGAATTATTGAAAACAAGAACCAATTGTTTACTTCTCAGGCAGGAGGAATTGATAATCTGGCAAATATTGTCTTGAAGCTTACTGAATATGAAAGTTCTTTTTCAGTTGTCAAATCATCAAATTATTCTTTTTCATACATCGTTACGCACAAAGGCTCATTCAACGAAATTTACATTGTACAGAATGACTACTTAATTATGATTACACCCGATGGAGAGTTTCAACAAAAGCTGTTTCCTCATCGATTGATATGGATAAGTAGTGACCAAAAGGGGGATATATGGGTCGGCACTGATAAAAACGGGGTTTATTGTATGAATCAGATGGACATAATGACACCGCCATTTCTTCAATATCTTGATGGATTCTCTGTTTCCTCGTTTCTGGAAGATAATGAAGGTGGAAAGTGGTTCACTACCCTTGAGAACGGCATTTTTTACCTTTCCTCGGAAGCGTTTAAATCATATGATCTGGGGGACGGTTTTTCTGATATAAAAATAAACTGTTTAGAGATATTTCGGGGGAAATTATACATTGGCACCAATGACGATTTTTTAAACATTGTTGATGGGAACCAAATCACATCTATGAGTGTTTCCGGAAAGCTGGGGGGAGTAACCTATGTTTTAGAATCATGGAGAGATTCTCTTTTGTGGGTCGGGACAAATGAATATTTGTATAGTTATAACGGGAAAAGAATGACACGCTATAACAATAATCATAAAATGCTCGCAGAGACTGCTATTTCCAGCAGAAAGGTATTTAATTTAAAAGATATTGGTTTTATGGGATCAGATAAGATCCTTCTGGGCGAAGCCAGAGGTTTATCAATCTTAAAAGACGGGGATGTAATTTATAACTCCTTTTATAATGATAACGTTGAGTTACGGATAGAATCCATTGAACGCGAAACTGACAGCTCCTTTTTATTGGGGTCTTTGAACGGATTGTGGAGGTTTACCGGAAGCAGATATGAATTTCTGGGTGTTGGCAGTCCTCTCCTTAAGCAGCGGATTACCGACATTGTTGCGTTTGGCGAAAAGGATAAATATATACTCGGAACTAAAGGCTCGGGGCTGGTTGTAAGTATGAACGATACCATAAAGCAAATTTCAAGATTGAAAGGATTGTCATCTAATTCAATAACATCCCTCTTGATCACAGGCAATGACCTGTGGGTTGGCACTAATAGCGGACTAAATCTGATTGATATCAGGGACATTGGAAAGGCGAATCCAAATATTGTTGTATTTAAAAAGGAGCAAGGGCTTATTTCAAATGAGATAAATCAGCTGGCGGGGAATAAAGACTACATATATATTGCAACCAACGCAGGTTTAACGGTGTTTGACAGAAAGAAACACAATCCGGTTAAGTATGTACCCCCGGTTTATATCAATTCAGTCAGTATCATGAAAAGAGACACACTGGTTGCTGACAATTACCGGTTATTGTACAATCAGAACTTTATTACAATTTCTTATTATGGAATATCATTCCGCGATGGTGGCAACCTGCTCTATAAGTACCGCCTGAAAGGTTTGAGTGATGATTGGGTGACAACCAATAATCTTGAAGTTGAATATGCATTCCTTCCTCCCGGAGATTACAGATTTGAAGTGATCGCCATAAATTCCGATGGTATTGAAAGCTCTGCACCGGCAGTATTGAATTTCGTTATTTTATCTCCATTCTGGAAAACATGGTGGTTTATCTTATTGTTTGTTCTTGCAATTATTGCGGGCTCCTTTATGTTTTACTCTTATCGGCTTCGGCAGATAAAAAAGGAACATGCTCTGCAAAACGACACCAATTGGTACCGGCAACAATCCCTTACCCGTCAGATGGATCCGCATTTTGTTTTCAACACACTGAACAGCATTCAGTCATACATCATTAAAAATGACAGGATGGCTTCATCGCAATACCTCTCAAAGTTTGCCAAATTAATGAGACTGATTCTCAATAATTCACAAAAACAAGCTGTGCCTTTGAGCAATGAAATTGCAGCCTTGAATCTATATATGGAACTGGAATCCCTGCGATTTCAGCAAAAATTCGAATTCAGTATTAAGTGCGATTCTTCCGTAGATACTGAAGCCAGCTTTATCCCGGCATTTCTGATTCAGCCATTTATCGAAAATGCAATCTGGCATGGAATAATGGGGCTGAAAACCATTGGGATCATTAGCGTTAATTTCACAAAAGTTGCCGGACAACTTATCTGTACAATTGAAGACAATGGCATTGGCCGTGAAAAATCAAAAGCGATGAAGTCGGAAACAGAAAAAGCCAGAAAGTCGCTTGGCATTTCCCTTGTTGAGTCACGTTTGAACCTGCTGAATAACTTCTATGGAGTAGATATGAAAGTTATTTTTACCGATCTGTATTCTGATGATAAAATTCCGGCAGGAACAAGGGTTGTTATTAATCTTCCAATCATCAACTAGCCTCAGACATTCAGCTTTTCTCCTTCTGATCTGGCAATAACTACTGCGGCGCAGGTATCTCCATAAACATTTACTGCAGTGCGAAACATGTCCAGGATGCGGTCAACGGCAAGTATCAAACCTATGCCTTCAAGTGGAAGCCCAACTGCATTCAGAACAATCGTCATCATAACCAATCCTGCCATAGGAATGCCTGCTGCTCCGATGGCTGCAAGCAATGCAGTTACCACAACAATCATCTGCTGTCCTATGCTTAAGTCAATTCCATATGCCTGAGCTATAAAAATTACCGCAATGCATTCATAAAGCGCAGTGCCATCCATATTGATGGTGGCTCCCAATGGCAATGTAAAGCTTGTAATTTTTGTGGAAACACCATCCTTTGTTTCAATGGCATCCATTGTCAGAGGCAGGGTAGCGCTTGAAGATGATGTGGAAAATGCTGTCAATAATGGGGTTGACATATTTTTGAGATGCCTTATCGGATTGATTCGTGCAAGCATCAGAATTAAATTCATGGTTATCTGGCTGTGAATAAATAGCGCCAGCACAACTGTAAGCATATACAGGCCCATGCGCGAAAAAACCTGAGTAAGCGCTGCCGTATCGCTCGCATAGCGCGAAATTACGGTTGCAATAATTGCAAAAACACCCAATGGAGTTAGTTTAATAACTGCCATGGTTATCTTCATCATCACATCAAATAACGATTCGAAGAGGTTGTGTATTACCTTTTGATGTTGCGGAGTCGACAGGTTGGTAAAGAAACCGAAAATGATCGTAAAAAATATGATGGGCAGCATATCTCCTTTTGCCATGGATCCAAATACATTTTCAGGAATTGCACCCAGCAAAAGTTGCCCCAGCGATTGTTCTGCAGCCGGTACATTTTCAACCGACTCGGCCAATGAAAGGTCTGCTCCCACGCCGGGACTGATGATATTTACCAACGCCAACCCCAGCAATATAGCCAAAAGGCTGGTGGTCATGTAGAATCCTATAGTTTTAAATCCTAGTCTTCCCAGACTCTCAGGGCTTCCGATGCCGGCAATGCCTGTAATGATTGAGCTTACAATTAATGGGATAATTACCATTTTCAGAAGTTTCAGAAAAAGGTCGCCCATCCAGCTTATCCAGACAACGTAGGGTGTTAAATAAATGCCAAACAGAGTACCGGCAATAAGTGCAATCAGTATTTGCCAGTGCAGATCAGTTCTCTTTATAATTTTCCACATGTCTTCAGAATGGGATTTGTGATGATTCATTTGCAAACATAAACATGTCTGCTGGTTTGCTGTCTATCTGATGCTAATTTTCTTAATTTTGGTGAAGCCAAATTACAAATTCTTTCCCGATGAAAATACCCGTCATTATTTTGCTGATTCTCAATATGCTCTCTGTCTCTGCCCAACACCTTAATGTTTTGGTGGGGAATCAGCGAAACCCAAACGAACCATCAATTACAATTAACCCGCGAAACACGCAACAGATGCTGGCTGGTGCAAATATCGACAATTACTATTACTCTTCTGCTGGCGGATACACATGGCAGAATAACCGCCTATTTTCTCCGCAACTAGGCGTTTGGGGTGACCCGTGTGTTATTGTTGACACAGCCGGTAGCTTTTACTTTTTTCATTTGTCAAATCCTGTTGGAGGTGCATGGATCGACAGAATAGTTTGTCAGCGCACCGATGATTTTACAGTCACCTGGACAGATGGAACCGGCATCGGACTGGATGGAACCAAAGCACAGGACAAGGAATGGGCTGTGGTTGACCCGGCAAATAATAATATTTATGTCACCTGGACTCAATTTGACACTTACGGAAGTTCCAATCCAAATGATAGTTCAATCATCAGGTTCTCAAAATCAACCGATCAGGGCGAAACCTGGAGTGAGCCAAAACGATTAAGCCAAGTTGCCGGCGATTGCATCGACAGCGACAATACCGTTGAAGGAGCCGTTCCGGCGGTTGGCCCCGAGGGGCAGATTTATGTTGCATGGGCGGGCCCTGAAGGAATTGTTTTTGACAGATCATTGGATGGTGGTGAGACCTGGCTTGAGAATGATATTTTTGTGAGTGATTTTCCAGGAGGGTGGGATATCAATATTCCCGGTATTTTACGTTCAAATGGTTTTCCGGTTACTGTTTGTGACTTAAGTGCCGGCCCTAACCGCGGTACAATTTACATCAACTGGTCCGATCAGCGCAACGGAACCACTGATACCGATGTTTGGCTGGTGAAATCAACCGATGGGGGAAATACCTGGAGTGAGCGCGTACGTGTAAACGATGATGAACCCGGGCGACATCAGTTCTTTAACTGGATGGCCGTTGATCAGGTTACCGGTAAACTTTGGTTTGTATTTTATGACAGGCGTAATTATACTGACACTCAAACAGATGTGTATATGGCTTTGTCGGAAGACGGAGGCGAGACATTCATCAATTTTAAGGTGAGCGAGAGTCCGTTTGTCCCTAATCCATCTATATTTTTTGGCGATTACAACAATATTTCAGCGCATAACGATGTGGTGAGACCAATCTGGACAAGGCTTCACGAAAATCAACTTAGCATACATACTGCAATTGTAGATATTGAAGCTGTAGGAGTGTCTGAATTGCCCGATTCAAAGCCAATCGCCAATGTTTCTGCCTGGCCGAATCCTTTCAGGCAAACGACAGCTTTTTCATTCAGAATTAAGGATAATGCCCGGGTAAGCCTTTCGCTCTACGATCTAACCGGACGAAAGCTGATGGTTTTAATTGATGATCAACTTCTTTCTGCCGGAAGATATACCGAGCATCTTAATCCTGAAGCGCATAATCTGGCTGCTGGAGTCTATAATTTTGAACTAATTACCCCTGCGGGCAGATATTGCCATAAAGTGGTTTATGCTCCATAATTAATGTTCAGTTTGCCATTTTGAGTGCACCTCATCCAAATGAGTTTTTTTCGTAAATTCGCACCCACAAATTATACAGAATCGAAAACATAATACTTTTGGATGGAAGATAAACTCCGAAAAATCCTTTCCGGCGCCAGAGAATATATCCTGAAATCAGGGATCAAACAGCTCAACCTTGTCAATCTGGGTACTCATTTGGAAATGGCTGAAAAAGACCTTCTGGAACTATTTACCGATGAGGCTGATCTGGTTAAAAAAGTGCTTGAGTATGAGCGGGATTCTTTCAAGTCAATTTTTGATGAGAATAATTTTGAAGATACCAATGCCATAGAGATATTGATGATTGTGAGCCAGACAATGAGCAATCGGTTTCTCGAATTGACTCCATCTGTTACCTTTGATCTTAAATCGCTCTACCCCGATATTTACCATCACCATGTTGACCAGCGGGTTGATTTTATCTACATGAAGATGAAAATCAATATCGAAAAAGGCATCCGGCAGGGTATTTATCGCGAAGACCTGAGTGTTGAACTTTTGGCTCGTCTCTATATCAGCCGCCTGATCGATCTGCATAATTCAGCTTTCTTTCCTCCTGAAAAGTTTTCGTTTAAGCTTCTGTACGACGTAATGATCGACAATTTTATTCGCGGTATTGCCAATGATGAAGGTTTGAAACACTATAAAAGGTTGCGCAAATCATATAAGATATGTTAACGCATTTATAGCCGTTTGCCCGCTTGAACATTCTCCATTTTCATTTTGTTAACAGTTCATGAATTTTGTGAATCTGAACAGCTTCTGGAATGAACTTCCCGCCTCTTTTTTTGTACTTGCTCCCATGGAGGATGTCACTGATACTGTTTTCAGAGAGCTGGTTCTGTCGGTTTCCGACCCCGGAAAACTGCATGTTTTATTTACCGAATTTACTTCGGTTGACGGACTATGTCATCCCATAGGCCGCGAAGCTGTAATTCATCGCTTAAAAGTGAATAATTCTGAGTTGCGTCTGGCTACCCAAATGAATGTGAAGCTGCTTGCTCAGATATGGGGAAACAACCCTGAAAAATTCTATCAGGCATCACGTTATATTTCAGAAAATTACAGATTTGATGGCATCGATATCAACATGGGTTGTCCGGTTGCCAAGATTGTAAAACAAGGTTCCTGCTCCGCACTTATCGGGCAAAATAGCCTTGTTTCTGAAATTA
>Ga0351880_1067_pt1 | contig 30190 bp, 39 predicted proteins | sample BONcelFGM3001E13_FD_206766 | JGI IMG/M metagenome (GOLD analysis project Ga0351880, IMG submission 206766) | Enriched cells from coal bed in the Powder River Basin, Montana, United States - BONCAT cells FGM rep3 HSBNCT.FGM.300.1.E13 ...
GAGGGCTTTGAGTCAGCCGGCAGTCACCGGGTGCATTGATGAGGGAGGAGGCGGCGTAGGGGCGAGCCGGGGGCTCGCCCGGTTCTGGGTTTTAGGTTCTGGGTTTTAGGTTCTGGGAGGGCTTGGAAAAATGGCAAAGGTCAAATATCCCATCAAGGCCGCACTGGCAAGGTTTTTGCCGATCTACAACCATTTGACTAATATGGCGGATTATCTGATCGAAGCAGGACAGGGGGAATTGGCCCGAAGGGTGTTGGAATTTAATCGAGACCTAAAAGGTTTCGAAAGAAGCATTAAGCCTTTGGCGGCCACGGAAAACCGAAAACGGCAAACGGGAAACGGTTTCTCATGAAACTGCGCTGTCCGGCCTGCGGGGCCGAGATCAGGTTGAGGGAGGCTGGCCAGGCGGCGGAGTTGCAGGCCCTGGATAAGGCGGCGGCGGCCTTCGGGGCTGATTGGCCCCTGGTGCAGGAGTACCTGGACTGTTTCCAAGCCAAGAGGGAAATGAAAGTGGCCAAGCGCCTCCGCCTGGCCCGGGAGTTGTGGGAGATGTGGAAGGACGGGAGATTCGCAGTGGGCGGCGCCTGGTACCGCATCGGCCGGGAGGAATTCCGGGAGGCGCTGCGGGCCACCTGCAACCAGGTGTCTCCCGGCCTGACCAACCATAACTATCTCAAAAAGGTGCTGGTGGCCGCGGCTTCGATGACCTCCCGGCGGGAGGAGCGGGAGTTGCGGGAGAAAGAGGAAGGTTTAAGGACCACAGGCTGGAAGCCTGTGCTACCGGAAGAGGGAGAGGAAATGCCGGACGACCCGGAGTGGCGGGCCGAATTCCTCCGCCTGAACCGGGCGGTGGGCCGGGCCAGAACCCCGGAGAGCAAGGCCGCGGCCAAGGCGGCCCTGGCGGCGTTTGAGGAACGGTAAAGATGCCCAGCAAAATTGAATGGTGCGATGAGACGCTGAATCCCCAGGGGTGGGGCTGTTACGGGCCGGGAGGGACGCCGGAGAAGCCACAGCGGTGCTGGTATTGCTATGTGGAGCGCCAGGCCAAGGGGCCTTATGTGCCCGACTGCGAATTGTGCCGCCAACTTATTCCTCATTGGCATCAGCACAGGCCGGAAAAGGCCAGGACCTGGCACAAACCCCGCCGCATCTTCTGGCAGAGCATGGGCGACCTTTTTCACCCCTGCACGCCGACCTGGCAAATCGAAGCGGTGTTGAAGGTAGTCCGGGCCACGCCCCAGCATACCCACATCTTTTGCACCAAGAATTCGATCCGGTACCAGGATTTTAACCCCTGGCCGGAGAACTGTATTTTGCTGACCACGATCACCGGTTTAGGCGACGAAAGTCAGCAAGTGCTTGATTTACTCGAGGCCGAGGCTCGGATACTGGGTTTGAGCCTGGAGCCATTGCTGGGTCCAGTACGATTGAGGCGCATAGAGCGGGGCATGACCGATTATTACCCATTCGAGGGCAGGTGGAAAACCATCACGGCCAACCTTGGTCTAACGGTCGATGCCGGGCTAACCGGTCGCATCTCTTGGCTCATCATCGGCGCCTATACCGGGAAGGGGGCAAGCCGGTTTGTCCCCGCCAAGCCCTGGGTGCAGGGGCTCATCGACCAGGGCCGGGACGACGGGGTGGCGATCTTCCTGAAGAATAACCTTGAGTGGCCGGAGAAAATCCAGGAGTGGCCGTCATGAGAGGCAAAGAGAAGTTCGTGCCGGGAAAGGGCTATATCCATATCGGCTACGGTCATTTGGCACAAGGTGTGAAAGTGGTTCTCATCTTGGCGCCGGGTTCCTCCCCCCTGAAAAAGCTCAGGGAACGGGCGGCGGCCGAGGCCCGCCTGGTGGACGCCACTAACGGGCGTAAAACCAGGGCCATTATCATCACTGACAGCAATCACGTAATTCTGTCGGCGATGACCCCCGAGACGCTGTGGCAGCGGGCCGGCGGCGGCTGTCAGGGGCAGGAAGATTTGGCGCGGGAGGGGGCATGAGCATTCTCAACGGCAGGGTGCCCATTACAAAAGTGTTTATGGATGACGCCTTGGAAGACGTGTCTCTCTGGCTTGTTTCCCAGGTGGCGGCAAAGGGCGCAGGAGCTTTCTCCTCCCTGCATGAGATGAGAGGAGCGATCAGCGAGGAGTATGACGAACTCATGGAGGCCCTTCACCAGAAAGACCTTGGTCAGATTGAGCACGAGCTTAAAGACCTGGCGGCGGCGGTGATATTCGGGCTCGCCTGTCTCCAATGCCGAGCCTTTGGGCGCAAGGCCCTGAAAATAGAGGCATGACATGCGCTATGACATCAGCCCTGCACAGATCAAGAAGATCAAGGTCATGCAGCGGAAGCTGGGCCTGGATGACGACGCCTACCGGGAGATGCTATGGGGCGTGGCCCGGGAAAAGAGCTGTAAGGACTTGAAGGGGCCGAAGATCCAACTGGTGATGAAGCACATGGAACGGTGTCTGGGGATAGAGGGAAAAACCTCCAAACCCAGGCCCCAGGTGAGGGAAATCCGGCGGCTCTGGGGCCGGGTGAGCCGGGTGGCCCAGGAATGGGGCCCGGAGTCCCGGCAGGCGCATGAAGCGCTGAATAAGTTTCTCTGGCGGCGCTTCCAGGCGGCAGCCCCGGAATGGCTGACCGCGCCCCAGGCGTCAAATGTCATCGAGGCCCTGAAGGCAATGGGGCGGAGGGAGGCACAGACATGTGGATCTGGGTGATCCTGGGCGGCGCGGCGGGCGGTATAGTCCTGCTGGTGGTGTGGTCGCTCCTGGTGATGGCCGCCCGGGGGGCGGCGGCGGTGGCAAGGATCATAGGCGAGACGCCTGTACTACCAAGTGAGCCGGCCGGAAATGATTGATTCGGCCAAGGAAACAGCTTGCCTGGATCGGGCCAAGATTTGGGAGGAGCTGATCGGTTGGTGCGAAGAGATGGGGAAAAGCGATCAATTTTATTGCGGCAATTTGCAGGTCAGCCTGACCATCGGGTTTTGTAACGCGGCGAGACGGGAGGCGAAACGGCGTGTTCTTTCCTGGCCGGAGGGTTTGGGGTGGATGGCGGTATGCCAGGAATGCCCGGTGATAGCGACAGAAGCGGAACCACGTTTGGCCCGCCCCATGACGACAGGGGAAATTAAGGCCAAAGTGGGACAACCTGATCGAGATCCGGCGGTGATGATGAGCAGCTTTTCGGATCCCGGTGGGGCGCCGTCCCTAAAAAGGGGCAAAACCGGCAAATTTAAGCCTGGATGGTATGACCCCAAAACCATGACCCGGGCAGTGGCCCGGGATCTGGGATTGATTTGAGGGAGGAAGTCATGGGAAATTTTTACAAAGAGGTTATCCAGAAGGACCCACGTTTTCGCAGCTCCAGCCGGGTCAATGATCCGGATCTGCTGGAACCGGTCACCCGGCAAGCGGTGGCGGCCATCATCGCCGAGGCCAAGGCCGCCGGGATTGCCTTGCTGGCCTTTGAAACCTTCCGCAGCCAGGCCCGCCAACGGCAACTGTTTAATGAAGGCGTCACCCAGCTTTCCAACGTTGGAGTGCACAACTACGGTCTGGCCTGCGACCTGGTAAAACTCATTAAGGGCGAACCCTCCTGGGATGGAGATTTTGCCTTCCTGGGCCGGCTGGCTAAACAGCATGGCCTAATCTGGGGCGGGGATTGGGGCGAACCGGATAAGCCGCACACCTTCCGGGACTATGTGCATGTGCAGCGGTGCAGAGTGGCGGACCAGCAAAAGCTGTTTAGCGGCAACTGGTATCCGGGTCAGGATTATAACCCGTATGGGGGCGTCTCACTGGTGCCCCCCCTGGCGGCGGGCGGGACGCCCGCCCTACGGATCATCAAGCTGACCCAACCTTTCATGACCGGCCCGGACGTGCAGGAGGTTTTGCGCCTCTTGCAGAAACACGGCTATTACGGCGGCAAGCTGGACAGCACCTATGGGCCGAGGGCCGAGGCGGCGACGCATTACTTCCAGGACGATAACGGCCTGGAGGTTGACGGCAAGGTAGGGCCGTTGACCCTGGCGGCCTTGAGGAAATGAGGCCTGGCCTGGCGGCCTGGGGGATCAAACCATGAGCAGAAATGTGCACCCGGCGGTAGCCGCGGCTCAGGGGCAGCCGGAGCGGCTGCTGCGAACCGACCAGGCAGCGCTGCGTTTGAAATGCACCTCGCGCACGGTGACAAACCTCTGTAACCAGAAACTGCTGGCGGGAATCAAGAGCGGCCGACGCAAGTGGCTGATTCCCGAGTCGGCTATCCGGGATTATCTGGACGCCCTGAACGAGGAATGAGATAATGGCGAAGCGGGAGGACAATTATATGTTTTTCACCGGCGGACCTGCGACCTCACAAATATCTGGCCTGAAGGAAAGAATCGAGATCAAGGCGTTCGAGTTCGGCTATTCTCTCGGCCAAGCCGGGATTGACCCGGAGTCTCGGGAGGGACTGAAATTGACCGGGGACTTCGTGATTAAGTTGTTAGTGGGTTTTGGGGTTGAATTCTTGATTGGACGGTTCTGTATATCCATGCTCACCGACAATGATATGTGCCGCCAGTTTGACCCCGAAGGCCAGGAGATGGTGAGGAAATTCCGGCAAGAGGTTGATACCAGGGTAGTTCGCCGGGGCATTGAAGCCCTGGGGGAAGGGAGGTTGTAATGATAATCTGCCCAATTTGCGGCCATAATAATCTTGCAGGCAATATGACCTCGCGAGAACTTAGTGGGGGTTTCATTAATTGCCGTGGATGTCAAACGCGACTGGATCACACAGGAAAGGAGGTTTCGCTTATTTCTCCTCCAATCATCATTTCACAATTAATTAAGCAGCTGGAAGACATCAAAGCAGAACATGGCGACCTGCCGGTTTACTATATGGATAATGAGGATTGGGATAGTAAGCTCGACAGGGCGGAATTTAAAGACGAAGAGTCGGACCCCCATGACGAGGGCTTGCTGCCCAAAAGGGTACTGCTTACCTAAAAGGGAGGTTGTCATAGCAACTGATATGCGCAACTATCCACTTCTATACTGAAACCTAAATTGAAAAAGAATAAGGACCGCAGGCGGGGACGCCTGCGCCACTAAGGCCCCTTCGGGGGTCTTTTTTTGTCTTCATGCAACTTTAGCGGAAGTAACGGAATTAGCGGAAGGAAAAAGATTTGTATTTATAGGAAGATGAGGAAACGAACAGCTTGATTCGATGAATTATTACGGGAGGAAAGGCAATGCATCTCTTTCGAAGGAACAAGCGATTTACGTTTTGGCAAATGTTGGCGCTGCTGCTCCTGTTGGTGATGGCGCTGGTAATGCTGTTGCTGGCGGGGTGCTGCGACAAGCCCGGCAATTTCGGCAAGGTCCAGGCCGCCGTGGGGCTGGTCAACGGGTTTTATGATCCCCTGGTGGCGGAGTTGGGTTCCCCTGGCTCCGATGTGGACAACAAGGTCAAGCTGGCGGTAGTGGCCGCGGACACGGCCCTGGGCCTGGCCGACGCCATTGAAAAGGCCAACTGCCCCAGCGCCGGACAGGTGGAGCAACTGGAATTGCAGGCCAAGGCCGCCCATGAATTAGCCGACCAGGCCGGAGTTAAGTAGCGGGTTCTGGGTTTTAGGTTCTGGGTTTTGGGAAAGGGGGGAAAGTAGATCATGGATAAAAAAGCCTGGTGGCGATCAAAAACCTTATGGGTCAATTCGGTCGCCGCCCTCGCCCTCCTGGCCCAGGGCCAATGGGGGTTTGTCATCGACGTCGAGGCGCAGGGGGTCATCCTGACCTTCGTCAATCTGGTGTTGCGCCTGATCACCAAAGAGCCGGTGGGGCTGAGAGATGAGAGCGCCTCCGCCCCCTTCCCCGGCATCGACGCCGGCGGCCCGGGCGTGGCGGGATCGTGAGCAGCGATGTTGTGTGATCCCCTCAACACCTCGCTGCTGGACGGGTTGGATGCGGCCGCCAAACAGAACATCGCCCTGCTGCTCAACCATCTTGATGCGCGGCTTATGCACCAAATCGATCTATTGCGCACGCAGATCGGCGGCAGGCTGTCAAACCAGGCAGCCGGAAGCAAAAACCGGGAGGAACGGTTGCAAAAACTGGAAAATTGTCCCTGCGCCGTACACCGGGACCCGGTGCATACCTGCGTAGTGCTGGACATGAACGATAAGTTGGCCAGGATCGAGGCGAAGGTCGACGCCAAAATGGAGGCCAAGATCAGCCCCATCAAATTGAAGTTGGCCTACATCCTGGGCGGCCTGGGACTCCTGGCTTTTTTGCTGGATCTGGCGGCCCGGGTGCTGCCGCACTTTTTGGGGGGATGACATGGCTGATGCCCTGGACCTGATGAAAAAAGGGGCAATGGTTGATAAGCAGGAGCGCTTTCGGGCGTTGCTGATCAAAATTGACCAGCTCATCGAAAACATCAATGTCAGCACCTTCCGCCTCCGGGATGATGATCTGGAGTCCATCAAAGATGAGCACGTGCTCCAGGCAGCCCAGGAACTGAGACAGGTTTTGAGGGAGGCCCGCAAGCTGCAGAAGGAACTGGGGGGCTGATGGCCGGGCGCAAAGAGTCAGCCTATTACGAAGAAGCCCGGCGGCTCTACGTCCGGGAGAACAAGACCGCCAAGCAGATCGCCGAGCTGCTCCAGGGCGAGGTTTCCGAGAACACCGTTTACCAGTGGGCTAAAAAGGGGGAATGGGGCAAGGAGCGGGCCGCGGCCCTGAACAACCCCCGGGATATCGCCGAGTGGCTGCGGCAAACCCTGAACGGTCAGATGGAGGCCCTGCAGGCCGAGGCCCAGAGAAACCCGACAGTCATCAATCCCGGCGTCTATGATGCCATCTACAAAACCGTTCTCACCATCGAGAAGCTGGAAAAGAGCCAGGATATGAGGGCCGCGGCCATCATGGTGCTGGATAAATACGGCGAGTTTCTTAAAAGCCTGGACCTGGCCCCCGGCGAATTGCAGATGCACAGCGGCCGGATGCGGGAATTTTTCCGGAGCATTGAATAATGGCGCGCACCCTCAAACTGAAGCTGACCCGCAAGCAGTTCAAGGAGAAGGCCGATCAGATCCTCGGCCGCCTCTTCCGGGAGGTGTCGGCCTTCGAGGATACCTCCGAAGCCGCCAAGCAGGCCCGGCGGGAGCGCAGCAAGACCGATCATTTCTATTTCTTCCAGACCTATTTGCCACACTATTTCAGCGCCCCGGAGGCGCCCTTTCATCATGAGCTGATAGCCCAGGTGGACCGGCGGCCAAGCCCCGGCGAGGTGGTGACCCCGACGGTGGACGCCGCCCCCCGGGAAGGGGCCAAGTCCACCATCGTCAGCTTCGGCTATTCCCTGCACCAGATCTGCCACGCCCTGCGGCACTTCATCATTCTCGGCAGCGATACCGAGGACCTGGCCAGCGACCTCACCGGCTATATCTATTTGGAGCTGCTCTACAACGAGCGGCTCAAGTGTGATTTCGGCGAGCTGGTGCGGGACAACTGGGCGGTGGACGATTTCGTCACCTTAAACGACGTGCGCCTCAAGGCCCGGGGCCGGGGCCAGCGCTTGCGGGGCTTGAAGCATAAGCAGTTCCGCCCCGACCTGGTGATCCTGGACGACATGGAAAACGACCAGAACGTCAAGAGCCCGGACCTGGTGCGCAAGCTTCTGGCCTGGGTCACCCGGGCGGTCTACCCCTCCATCGACGCCACCGGCAGCCTCCTGTGGATCGGGACGATCCTGGCCAACAAGAGCGCCCTGTGGATCGCCATCCATTCGAAAGAGGAGCCGTGGTGTCATTGGCAGCGCCATCTATACCGGGCCTTGAACGAGGAGACCGGGCCGGACGGCAAGACCTTTTTGGTGTCGTTCTGGCCGGCCCTGCACCCGGTACCTAAGCTGCTGGAACAGAAAAAGATGATGGGGTCCCTGGCCTTCAACACCGAGAAGCAGAATGACCCGGTGAACGAGGAGGGCGTCTTTCAGGAGGACTGGTTCAAGTTTTATTTTCCCGAAGAACTGCGGGGCAAGCACCTGGTGGTGGCCGGGTTTTTCGACCCCTCCATCGGCACATCCGAGAGTGCCGATTATAAGGCCATCATCACCGTGGGCCTGGATCGCCGGGAGATGATCTATTACGTCCTGGACGCTTATATTCGCAAGGGCAGCCTGGATGAGGCCGTGCGGGTCCTTTTCAACCGGCATGAGCAATGGAATTTCTGGCTGTTGGGGATTGAAGACAATCTCTTTCAGCGCTTGCTGTTCCGGGAGGTTGATCGCTTGGGGCGGGAGCGGGGCGTCACCCTGCCGGCCCGGGGCGTCACCCAAAAGACCAACAAAGAAACCCGGATCAGCCGCCTGTCTTCCTGGGTGGAGCGGGGGCAGATCCGCTTCTGCCGGGGCCAGAGCAACCAGGATCTGCTCCTGGAACAACTGGTTTATTTCCCCAGCAAGACGGTGCATGACGACGGCCCCGACGCCCTGGAGGGCGCTCTGTCGCTGCTGGAAGGCGGCGCCGGTATGGGCCTGTTCGAATTTTACCGGGGCGAAGTAGAGCAGATGCAGGCGGATGAGGCCCGGAGGAAGGGGCAAACAGTAGCGGTTAGCTATTAGCAGTCAGCAGTCAGCTAAAAAAGGCCGAAGTGGGATGACTCAGTTCGGATCGCCACCAGGTGGAGGCCTCCGGGGATCCGGAAAGTGGGATGGCATCCCTAAAAGAAATGATTTTTACCGGAGCACAGGTTTAAAACCTGTGCCACCAAAACAGGATTTTACATGGCTGGAAAACCCTTAGCAATCGAAATGGTCAGGGACCTGGCGGAGGAAAACCGCCAGTTGCAGATTCAGGTTTTGGAAGAGCGGCTGCTGGGTCTCAAGGCCCAGAGGCAGTTAGCCGACGTGCTCATGGAAAAGACCGAGGCGGAGCTTGCTCAACTCAGGCAATAAAAAGCCCCTGGACCTGGGGATTGTGGATCGGGTGAGCGGCCAGACGAGCGGCTGGCGGGCGGGGACGCCCGCCCCACGATTCGACGAAGCCTGGTTCGGCCCGGGCGAGACCCAGGCGCCGGCGGCCCCGCCGTCGGTCAAGGGCCGCCAGTGGGATTTTCCGGTGGGCATCAACCTGCGGACCCAGCCCCGGGGCGAGGAGTCCCTTTCCTTCGGCCATCTCCGGGCCCTGGCCCTGAACTGCGACCTGGTGCGCCTGGCCATCGAGACTCGCAAAGACCAGTTGTGCAAGCTCGCCTGGAACATCAAGGCCACGGAGGAGACCGCCGCCGGCGGCAAGCGTCTCCTGACCGCGGCGGAGGCCCAGGCCAAGCAGGCCAAGGCCCTGTTTAAAAAGCCCGACCGGGTGCACCGCTGGAACCAGTGGCTACGCATGTGGCTGGAAGATATGTTTGTGGGCGACTGCGCCACCCTCTACCCCCGGCCCGACCGGGGCGGCGGCCTCTATGCGTTGGAGGTGATGGACGGGGCCTTGATCAAACCGGTGCTGGCCGAAGACGGCCGGGTTCCCCTGCCGCCGATGCCGGCCTATCAGCAGATCCTCAAGGGCGTGGTGGCCGCGAACTATACCCAGGCGGAGCTGATCTATTTTCCCCGCAACCCACTGTCCTGGCGGGTTTACGGCCTCTCCCCGGTGGAGCAGATCATCATCACGGTCAACATCGTCATCCGCCGCCAGCTCCACCTGCTGCAATATTACACCGAGGGCAACCTGCCCGACTCCCTGCTGGAGACGCCGGAGAGCTGGTCCACCGAGCAGATCCGGGAGTGGCAGCAGTATTGGGACGCCCTGTTCGCCGGCAACACCGCCCAGCGCCGCCGGGGCACCTGGGTGCCCAAGGGCATGACCCCGCATTCGATGAAAGAGGCGGCCCTTAAGGACCCCATTGACGAATGGTTCGCCCGGGTCGTCTGTTATTGCTTCTCGCTCTCCCCGCAGGCCTTTGTGCAGCAGATCAACAAAGCCACCGCCGAGACCGCCGAGAAAATGGCCCTGGAGGAGGGGCTGGCGCCGTTGATGGAATGGGTCAAGGACGGGGCTGATGAGGGTCTGGAGCGGGGCGGGTTCGACCTGGTGGAGTTCGTCTGGGAGGAGGAATCCTCCATCAAGCCCAAGGAGCAGGCGGAGATCGATGAGATCCACCAGCGCTCCGGGTTGCGGCGACGTTCGGAAATCCGCCAGGATCGGGGCTATGGAAAAGACAGTGTGCCGGATTTTCTCATGACCGTGGCGGGGGCGGTGCTGCTGGATGAGATTGGGAAGGTGAGCAGTGAGCCGGGAGCAGTGAGCAGTGAAATTCCGGGTCCGGCAAAGAATACCAATGGGGAACCAGGGACCCCACAGCCGGGGGAGGCGAATGAGCAAGAGGCGGCAGGGCCGACCTCACCCCCGGCTGAAAAGCTGGCTAAGGTCGACGCGGGCAAAAAAAAGCTCCCGCCGATTGACCGGGAGCGGCCGCAGGTTGTAAAGGCCCGGGCCGCTTTGCGAGAGCTGATGCTGGCGGCCCTCAAGGCCGATGCCGCCGCCGCGGCGGAGCAGCTCGGCGAGGCCCTGGGGCTGGCCAAGGCAGAGGAAGACCAGACCGCCAAGATTGACCGGCTCCTGAAGGAATTGCGGTTTGAGGGGATCGAGGCCACTCAGGATGAGGTAGCGGCGCTGCTGGCCAAGACGGCCCAGAACGGCGGCCTGGCGGCCTTCACCCAGATCGATTTTGACGACCGGGCCATCATCAACCAGGTCAATAAGCTGGCGGTGGAATGGGCTGAGAACCGGGCCGCGGAGCTGGTCACCAAGATCAGCGAGGCCACCCGGGATTATCTCCGGGCCGACGTCACCCAGGCGGTGGAGGAAGGCTGGAGCACCAAGCAGTTGGGCCAGGCCCTGCAAGAGAATTTCGGCTTTTCGGAAGGCCGCGGCGACATGATCGCCCGCACCGAGATCGCTAAGGCGGACGTAGAAGGCAACCTCATGGTCTACCGGGAATCCGGGGTGGTGGCCGGCAAGGAGTGGATCAGGGGCTCGGAGGAATACCCGTGTGACATTTGCGAAGGCAACGCCGCGGAGGGGGCGATTCCGCTGAATGATGCCTTTTCTTCCGGCGATAAGGGTCCTCCCGGCCACCCCAACTGCGTCTGTGACGTGCTGCCGGTGCTGGCGGCGAAAGGAGACTAACAATGTGGTTAATTTTTCCCGCAGGCATGACGGAGTTTATCGACTCGCGAGGGGTCAAACATTTTCCCGATGCCCGGGGACAGGTGAATGCGCCGGATTCCGAACTCGGGGCGTTTTTTAACGCCGGGTTTGCATACCCAGCAGTGGTGGAATATGCGCCGGATCTGAATGCCCTCTACACCCCGTTTTTGACAGCGGCGTCCCAGACGCAGCTGAGCATCAAAGAGGGAACGGTGGTCAAGATCATCAATGGCGGGCGGCATACGCTTTTGCGCTGGGACGCTGACACCACCTTTGCGGTGGCCGACAAGCTGGACGCCGGGGCCATTGAGGCGGGCAAGGACTATTACGTCTACGTCTGTGATGACGGCGAGATTGTAGTCAGCCTCAACTCCACCTTCCCGGCGGGGTACTCGGCGGCCAACTCCCGGAAAATCGGCGGGTTTCATAGCTATTGCTGCGCCACGGGGTCTATTCCAGGGCATTCCTTGGACGGGTTTGCCACTGGAGCCGTGCTACCTCAGTCTGTTTGGTGCCTTAATTTTCGCAGTAGAGGGCAACAAGAGGGACACGTTTACGATCCGAAGGCCAGGCAATGGTTGATGATTTACGGCCAGTCTTCCACCGGGGCCAACACTGGCAGCATTTATGGCGCCACGATCACGGACTCTCGTGTCTATGATGACCATGTGGAGGATATAGGGGCGGTAGGTGACCGGCTTCTGGACGACAACGGGTTTTCCCTGGGGGCAGAGGGGTCTAACCAGAAAACAAACATTTATGGCTCTCTCGACCCGGTTACCTGGGGCAAATGCGCTATCTACCTATCCAAAACCGGCACTTGGGCCGCGGGGGTGCCAGCCTCCGCCTGGATTAACCGCACGGCCTATGTGCCGCCTGTTGCCGCGGTAAATGAAGCCCAGGAATATAAGTTCACTATTTCTACCGGTCACGGCAGCGACCCTAATTTTTTCACTTACCAGAAAAGAAATCCAGCCGGGGTGCTGGGGGAGGCCTCCGACCCGATCCAGATTACCGGGGCGGCGCAAGCCCTGGCTGATGGGTTGCTCGTCACCTTCCCGGCAGCAGTTGGTTGGGTAACTGGCGAGACCGCAACGTTTGTGGTGATGAACGGCCTGGTGGATACGGCCAATCGGCGCATGGTCTCCAATATTGGCTGTGAAGCCATGTGCGGCGTCGTATGGCAGTGGCTCCGGGATCAGTCGTACCGCTTCGACCGGGGGGCGGTGGCCTACGTGGCGGGCGGGCAAACCACCACCCTCACCCACGCCGCCGCCCCTGGCGGCAATCCGATTTACGTCAAGTTCGGGGTGGATGGGACGCCGTATCTCTGCTGCAACATGGCATCCGCCGCTGACAAGGTGCTCACCTTCGGCACCAATTATAAGCTGGTGGTGAAACACGACGCCGATGCGGCCACGGGCGGGCTGCCGTTATATTTTGATTATGACGCCACGCTGCCGTATCGGTTTCTGGTCAACAACACCATCCTGGGCAAAGATTGTTATGCCCTGAGCAATGACCCCAACTATCTGCTCCCGATTAAGCATGACGCCAACGCCGCAGTCAACGGAGTGGCGGTCAATTATGATGACGGGGCGGATAACCGGCTGGAGTACATCAGCCCCGGGGCTGCCAATGCTACGATGGACCTGGCCATGACCCACACCGAGCCTCAGTGGGGCTACCAGGACCTGGGCAGCAACAAGGGCTCGCTGTACAGGCAGGGGGGTTATGGGGACATCAAGCTCCTGGCGGGCGGCAATTGGAATCATGGGGCGTATTGCGGGTCCCGGTGCCGGACTGCGTATTACTATCGCTGGGTTACGGGTGCGTATATCGGCGCTCGCGGGTGCGCGGAGCCCAGGTAATGCGGCAACACGACAACGCGCCTCGCGGGCGCGGCATTTTGGCTGGAAGGTTAATGGGAAGCTCCTGGCGGGCGGCAATTGGAATAATGGGACGAATTGCAGGTCCCGGTGCCGGAATGCGAATAACTATCGCTGGAATACGAATGCGAATATCGGCACTCGCAGGTGCACGGAGACAGGGTGCGAGACTCCTGGCTGAACCTTTTGGCCATGTTGTTCCCGGAGGGCCGGGACAGCAAAATACCAAACGGAGGCCCGGGGGAGTTAGTAGCCCCGGCGAAAGCTACCCCGGGTGATTTTTATGAAACGGCACGGCAACCTGTTTAACCGGATCGTAGCTGAGGACAACCTCAGGCTGGCCTTTGTCAAGGCACGGCGAGGCAAGTCCTGGCAGAGCGCCGTGAAGCGGGTGGAGCAGGATCTGGAGGAGCATTTGGGCAAACTGCGAGAGTCCCTGGTCAGCAAAACCTTTTGCACCTCGGCTTACCGGCTGAAGATCATCCATGAGCCCAAGACCAGGACCATTTACCGGTTGCCTCTCTACCCCGACCGGATCGTGCAGCACGCCCTCATGAACATCATCGAGCCCATCTGGGACGCCATGTTCATCCCGGACTCCTACGCCTGCCGCCAGGGCAAGGGGCTCCATGCCGGCAGCCGCCGGACGATGGAGCTGGTCAGAAAATACCGGTATTGCCTGAAGGGCGACATCTCCAAGTTCTATCCCTCCATCGACCATGACCTCCTTTTCGGCCTGGTGGAGCGCAAGATCAAATGCCGGGATACGCTGTGGCTGCTAAACGACATCATTTACAGCCTGCCCGGGGGCAAGAACGCCCCTATCGGCAACTACACCAGTCAATGGTTCGGCAACCTCTACCTGAACGAACTGGACCGGTTTGTAAAGCACAACCTCGGGGTTAAAGGGTATGTGCGCTATTGCGACGACTTTTGCCTGTTCCATGATGACAAAAAGTTCTTACACCAAGTCTTAAACCAGATCCGGAGCTTCCTGGCCGAGCAGCTCCAGCTGAGGTTGAGCAAAGAGGACGTCTTCCCAGTTAGCCGGGGGGTGGATTTCCTGGGCTACCGGCACTTTCCGAAATACCTGCTGTTGCGGAAAAGCACCGCCAAGCGGGTAAAGGCGCGCCTGGCCAGGCTGCCAGATTTGCTGGCCCGGGGCAGAGTCACCCTGGAGCAGTTCCGGTCCTCCCTGGCTTCAACCCTCGGGTGGCTCAAATGGGCCAACGCCCACAACTTCAAGAGGAGCTTGGGAATCGATGAGCTCTGGAACACCTGCCAGGCGGTTTAGCGATTTTGCCGATGACGACCGTCCCCTGGCAGGCGAAAAGGTCAAGATAGAGAATATTCTCAACCAGGAGATTTTGATCACCGGCTACCGGGTGAACGAAAGCAAATTTAAAAGCAATTCACCCCGTTGCCTGACGGTGCAATTTATGAAAGATGAAACCCAACACGTGATCTTTACCGGCTCTGCGGTGCTGATCAACCAACTGGAAAAGTACGGCAAGGAGATACCCTTCCTGGCCACGGTCAGGAAGATTGAGCGGTATTACACGCTGAGTTAGGGGGTAACATGCGAGGATTTCCAAACCATATCAACACCGCGGCTGACCTGAACAATGTTGCGGCCCTCTATCCCAAAGAGGTGGGTGATTATCAGCAAAAACTCCATGACGGCCGCTTCGTCTGGCAGGACGCCGGGCCGGTGGGCGACAAGTATGTGGTTACCGAGACCGACACTCTGAAAGTGGTGGAGAACAAAACCGGGGCCGGGGTTATTGAGCGGCGGAAGCTGGTTCTGGTGGAGGACCAGACGGCACAGTTCTTCAAGCTGGGGTTAAAGGTGGCGGAAGTGAAACAGGGTAATCCGGTGGTGACAGGTAAATGATCGAGCGCCTCATCAAATCCTGGCACAAGCAGATCCCGGTCATGAACTGCGAGCCGGGCTGCCGGGAGTGCTGCCAGGGCGACGCCCGGGCCATGACCCTGCATGAGTGGCGGGCGATCCGGCATCCGGGCAAATACGCCACCGGCCCGGCGCTCCAGTCCTGCCCCTTTTTGGGCGAGTTCGGCTGCGAGATTTACGCCCGGCGGCCGCTGATCTGTAGGCTGTTCGGCACCGTGGCCCCGGATGATCCGGCCCTGGTGGAGCTGGGGGGGACGTTCCCCATCAGTTGTTCCCGGGGGCATTATCCGGAGGCGCCCCTGCCGTTGGCCGCAGCCCTGCGGATGCAGGTGGAGTACCAGAATTATGCCAACCGGGAACTGCAGCAGGTGATCGAGGATTGGCAAAGATTCATGGGCCTGTTGCATAAGCTGGATTTGACCACCCGGAGCCAATCCGAGCCTTTGCCGGAGAAATTCCAGTGGCTGCGCTACGTGCTCTCCACCCGGGAGGGGCAAACCACGCTGCGCCTGCTGTCGGGGCAGACTCCGGTGCAGATTGACCCTGAAAAGATGGCCCGGATGACGGCCATGTTGGGAGGTTGAGGATGGAAAGAATTTTGTTCATGCCGCTCACCAAGGTGGTGGAACTGGACGACGGCACCGTGGAGGTCTGGGGCCGGGCGGCGGCGGAAGAGCCTGATCCGAAAAAAGAGATCATGGACTACGCCGCATCGAAGCCTCTGATCAAGGCCTGGTCGGACAATGCCTTCCAGGCCAGCGGCGGCAAGTCCCTGGGCAACCTCCGGGCCATGCACAATCCCCGGGTCGCAGCGGGCATTGTCACGACTCTCGATTTTCGGGATGACGAAAAGGCCATAGACGCGGTCGCCAAGGTGGTGGACGCCGAAGAGGTTAAAAAGGTCAGAGCGGGCGTCTATACCGGCTTTTCCATCGGCGGCAGCTACGCCCGGAAATGGCAGGACGGCGACTACACCCGCTATGCCGCGCAACCCTCCGAACTCTCCCTGGCCGACAATCCCATGATTAAGAGCGCCCGCTTCACCCTGGTGAAGGTGGACGGCAGTGTGGAAGAGAAAGATTTTCAAGGCCCACAGGCGCAGACGCCGGCGCCACTGGACAAGGTGGCAGAGGCCGGGGCCCTGCAAAAGCGCCTCAGCGCCGTGGCGGAATTGGCCGAGCTGCTGAGGCGGTTTCGCTGTTTCCTGGGCGACGTGGTCTATGAAGCCGAAAGGAAACAGGGCGGTTCAACCGTGCCGGCCCGCCTGCAAGCAGCCGTACTCAATCTGGTTGATCTCTTCAAGGAGCTGGCGACCGAAGAGAGTGAGGAATTTGCGGCCAACGTCCGGGCGCTCCTGGAGCAACCCGTTGAGGCCATGGCCATGAACAAGGTTGATTATTCGCAGGCGGCGACGCCCGCGCCAAAAGGAGGCAGTAAACAGATGCCCACACTGGAGCAGTTGGAAACAATGGTTAAGGGCCTGGGCGACCGCCTGGAGAAGGTGGAGGGCGATTTTAACGCTCAGGGCGAGCAGTTGGCCAAGGTGGAGGCGGAAAACGCCGCGCTCCTGGAGCGCCTGGCCAAGGTGGAGGCCGAGCCGGCCCCGGCCAAGGGGGTGCTCAAGGCCGTGGACAAGGGCGATGACGTTAAGCCCCTGAGCAAGGTTGACGGCCCCACCCAGGACGAGATGCTCAAAAACAAGGACACCCAGGGCCTCATCAAGGCGGCCCACGCCAACCCCATCACCCTGGGCTGAGGCTGGGCTGAGGCCTGCGCCACGAACGAAGGAGAATGAGACATGATTAACGAGACGCTGGAATTAATTAGGCAGGCGCTGGCCGCCCCCACCCCGGAAATGGCCAAGGCCTTCACCACGGCCCTGGGAGGCACCGGGGCCACGCAAGGGCTCAAGGGCTATGACCTGGAAGCCCCGGCCAAAACCCTTTACCCCGTGCTTACTCCCCTGCGCAACAAGATTCCCCGGGTGGGCGGCGGCTTCGGCGTCCAAGCCAATTGGAGGGCCATCACCGGCATCAATACCGCCGGCCTCTCGGCCGGGGCCGGGGAAGGGCGGCGGGGCGGCATCGTCACCACCACCGTGGCCGATTACCTGGCGGCCTACCGCACCCTGGTGCTGGACGACTATGTCACCTATCAGGCCCAGGCCGCGGGGAAGGGATTTATGGATCTCGACGCCCTGGCGGTGGAAGGTCTGTTGCGCTCCCTGATGATCCAGGAGGAGTTCATCATCCTGGGCGGCAACGGCGCCGCGGTGGCCCTGGGCACCACCCCCACCCCGACCCTTGCGGACGTGGGGACCGGGGGCACCTTGGCTGCCGCGACCAAATACCTGGTGCACTGCGTGGCCCTGACCCTGGAAGGCTACCGCAACGCCTCGGTGACCGGGGGCGTGCCCGCGGTGGTGAGCCGGGCCAATGGCGACGGCACCACCGAAACTTACGGCGGCGGCTCGGGCCAGAAATCGGCCGAGGCCAACGTCACCACCGCGGCTGACGGCAACGCCACCCATTCCATCAAAGCCAGCGTCGCCGCAGTGTCCGGGGCGGTGGCCTACGCCTGGTTCTGGGGCGCCAACGGCAGCGACGTCAAGCTGGGGGCCATCACCACCATCAACAGCTACCTCATCACCGCCCCGGTGGCTGACGGTACCCAACTGATCGGCGATCTGCCGGGCTCGGACAACTCCAAAAACGCCCTGATCTTCGACGGCCTGCTCTACCAGATCTTCAAGAGCGGCTCCAACGGCTATATCAAGACGATGGCCACCGGCACCCCCGGGACCGGGACGCCCCTGACCGCGGACACCAAGACCGGCATCGTGGAGATCAACGAGGCCCTGGTGCACTTCTGGAACGTCTACAAGACCTTCCCCACCTGTATCTGGGTCAACGGCCAGGAAAAGCAGAACATGGCCTCCAAAGTGGCCACCGGGGCGGCGGGCAGCGCTATCACCTTTGCCATCGACACCCGCCAGGGGGCCGTTCTGGGTGGCATCAACGTCACCGGCTATATCCACCCCATCACCGGCATGGAAATTCCGGTGGCGGTGCATCCGGATCTGCCGCCGGGCACCATCCTGTTCGAGTGCATGACCCTGCCCTACTCCCTCTCCGGGGTGCAGAACGTGGTGCAGATGCGCACCCGCTGGGAATACATGCAGATCGACTGGGTGCTCACCAGCCTGAAGCGGGATTTCTCGGTCACCGTAGACGAGGTGCTCCAGAACTACTTCCCGCCGGCCTGGGGGTTGATCACCAATATCGCCAACGGGTAACTTTGCGCCTTGGCGTCTTGGCGAGAGATTTTTGCCTCTCGCAAAGACGCCAAGATCGCCAAGGAGGAACGAATGAGACTGAAAGCCCCCGAGGGGTGTGGGTCTGTAAGCTGGGGCGGTCAATCATACCCGGTGGTCAAGGGTGTCGTAGACGTCCCGGATGAGGCCCGGGAACTCCTGGAGCCGGGCTGGGGATTCACCCCGGCGCCGGTGGAGTCCGAAGCACCTTCACAGAAAACCGAAAACCGAAAACCGAAAACCGGCACTTAAATGGCCGATCTCACCACCCTGGCGAATCTCAAGGCCTGGCTCAACCTGGGCCAGATAACCGAAAACGCCACGATCCCGGCGGCGCCGGGGCCGTATACCGTCACCGTGGCCAAGGCCGCGGCCTGGAACGGCGACGCCGGGGTGATCCTGTCCGTCAGCGGCGTGGCATTGGTCAAGGTGACCGGGGCGCCCTTGACGGGGCAGTTCGCCGTGGCCGCCGGGGTCTATACCTTCAACGCCGCCCAGGCCGGGCTGGCGGTGAGTATTTCGTACACCACCGTCATGCCCGCCGACACCCTCCTGGCCCGGATGATCACCGCGGTGAGCCGGTTTGTCGAGACCTGGATCGGCTACCCGGTAGCCTCCCAAAGCTACGCCCTGGTGCTGGACGGCCATGGCGGTGACGTCCTGGCCCTGGGGGGCAAGCCGCCCCTGACCGCGGTGGCCTCTTTGGTGATTGACGGGGTGGCGATTCCCCTGGCGGCCCTGGTTACCGATTCCGGTTACCGCTTCAGCCCCAGCTCTGTTTGGGTCCAGGGCTATCTCTTCACCCGGGGCCGGGGCAACATCGAATTGGCCTGCACCCGGGGCTGGGCCGCCACTCCGGCCGACCTGGAACAGGCTGTGATCGAGGTGATCGCGGTGCGCTTCAAGGAGCGGGATCACATCGGCCAGGATTCGGCCTCCATGCAGGGGCAGAACATTACCTTCAGCACCAGGGACGTGCCGGCGGACGTCAAACGGGTGCTGGACAGTTACAAGAAGGTGGTGCCGGTATGATCCGAGCCGTGGTGGTGGGGCAGGAAGGCGTGATTGCCGGGTTTCAGCAGGTGCATCCCAGGGTCCTGGGCTTGGTGCGCCGGACGGTAAGGGAGGAAACTCTCAACCTGGTGCGGGGAGCCAAAACAAAGGTTTCCGGGGCGGTGCTGAAGACCAAAACCGGCACTTTGAGACGAGGCATCAACGCCGAGTTTGAGGAGACCGACACCAGTATCATGGGTAGCGCCGGGATTGGCAAAGCAGTGGCCAAATATCCGGCGTTGCATGAATTAGGCGGCACCGTTACCGTGCGGGAGCATACCCGCCGCCAGACTATGGTCTGGGGCCGGCCGGCGAAAACTATCCGCCAGGTCACGGTACGGTCACATACCGCCACTTATCAAGAGCGCTCCTATCTGCGCTCCACCCTGAGGGAAAATTACCAGCGTATCATGAAATCCCTGGAAACGGCGGTGGCCCAAGGGGTGAAAAGATGATCGACCGGGAAGCCATTTTTCAGGCCCTGTTCAACCTGGTCAAGGACCTGCCCGGCTTTGTCACCACCTCCCGCCGGGCCCGCCTGGTTAAGGACGTGGCCCCGGATGAGATGCCGGCCTTGTTTCTGGAGCAGTTGCCGGAGGTGGTGGAAAATCAGGGGCAGGGGCTGCCCTCCAAATATTTTCTTAAGGCGGATCTGATGATTTACGTCTCCGGGGCGGACCCGGCCGCCATCCCCAGCAGCCTGCTCAATCCCCTGGTGGACGCGGTATGCGCTGCCATAGAGCCGGATGCAGATGAAGAGAACCAGACCCTGGGGGGGCGAGTGCAATATTGCCGGGTCAACGGCCAGATCGACCGCAATGACGGTATCGTCAGCGGCTCGCCTTGGGCCTTTATCCCAGTAGAAATCTTAGTACCGTGAGGTGAATTATGAGTAAAGACGGAGCTGAAGTTGTGGCCAAGCCTGCGGCGCTCCCGCCCGTCAACACCGATCAAGTGGTGGAGGCATGGTTCAAGGAGTTTTTCCCCAATTCCCCGGTGTCCCGGGATACCGAGGCCTGGAACCTGCTGCTCCGGGCCAAGGACGTTTTGAAGCAGCGGTTAAAGGGAGAATAGGTCATGAGTAAGCCTATCATTTTCGGGGCCGGCAATCTCTACGGCATCGACAACAGCGTGGCGGTACCCACCCCGGTGAAATTTGGCATCCTCCAGGAGGTGGCCGTCGAAATTTCTCTTACCAAGAAGGAACTCCACGGCCAGAAAATATTCGCCGACGCGGTGGGCGTCTCCGAGGGCAAGATCACCTGCAAGGCCAAACTGGCTAAGTTGTCCGCCGACCTCATGGGCGGCCTGTTCTTCGGGTCCACCCCGGCCACCGGCCAGGTGGTGCCCGTGGTGGGCGAGGCGGGAACCATTCCCGCTACCCCCGGCCCCTACACCATCACCGTGGCCAACGGGGCCACCTTCCAGACCAACCTGGGGGTAATTTTCGGCAAGAACAATCTGGATACGGACGGGATGCCCTTAAAACGAGTCTCCGGCGCCCCGGCCACCGGTGAGTATTCGCTGGTGGATGCTACCGGAGTTTTCACCTTTGCGGCCGCGGACCAGGCAAAACTGGTGAAGTTCGATTACCTCTACACCTCGGCCCTGGCGGGCAAGACCCTCACCATCGTCAACCCGGATGCGGGGACCTCTCCGTCGTTCAAGGCCATCCTCACCGGTATCTTCGGCAGTGAAAAGGTGGCCCTCATCCTGAACAAATGCGTCTCCGACAAGCTCACCCTGCCCACCAAACGGGGTGATTTCACTATCCAGGAGATGGATTTCAGCGCCCAGGCGGACGATGACGACGGGCTGGGCCTGCTGAGCCTGGGGAGTTAGGGTATGACCGAGACGGCCCCCCGCTTTGACGGCGAACGGCTTAAACTGGGCGACCGGGAATTTGTGGTTCCCCCCCTGAACTGGCGGCGGATTCGCAAGCTGATACCTGTTTTTAACCGGATGGAACAAGCTAAAGCCGCCAGTCAATCGGCCCCGGGGGTGGACGCGGCTCCGGGTTTTTCCATGCCTGGCATGGGGAAAATCACCGATGCGATGCTGACCGACTTTATCACGGTGATCTATGAGGCCGTTAGCCGCAATTATCCCGAGATCACTCAGGACGAGTTGGAAGACCTGGTGGACCTGGTCAATGCCCCTAAAGTTTACATGTCCATCATGGGCCTGAGCGGGCTGCTCCAGGGGGAACCGATGCCGGTGGAGGAGAAGACCTTGATTGGGGAGAGCTCTACGCTGGCCTGATCACCGCCACGGGCTGGACGTATGAGTATATCGACGAGTTCATGACCTTCCCCCGGCTGCGGGAACTGGGCAACTGCTGGCGGCGCTCTCCCCCGGCGCACGTCCAACTGGCAGGGCTGATGTCGGTGATCGCGGGCATCATGGGCGGGGCGGCGCCGGACGGATCGGACGCCCCCCAGGAAACCGCCACCTTGGAAGAATTCATGGCCGATTGGCAGGCCATCGGCGGATTGATGGGATAGTGCCCCGATGCTTTTAACGGAAAACGGGAAACGAAAAACGGAAAACGAGCTTCTCAATGGCTGACGACCGGATTGACGTAAAAGTAGGGGCCAGCACCGGCGAACTCAAGACCGGCATGGCCCAGGCCGAGAGCACGGTAAAGCAGGGCGTCGCCGGGATGACAACGCCCTTCGACCGGATGGGCCAAACCGTCAGCGCCGGTATGAAGCAGATGACGGCAAATGTTACTTCCTCTTTCTCAAATATCTTCGCCGTAGTATCAAGACTCCACCCCGTCCTCTTGGCCATAACAACTGTGCTGGCAGGTGGATCATTATTTAAGTCTTCCGTTGACGAAACCATCAAGTGGAACAGTCAGGCCAGGAGCCTATCCAGCAGCCTGGGTATCACTACGGAGGAGGCCAGCGCCCTCAACGAAGCCATCCAGGACCTGGGAGTGGCGACCTTAAATAGCAACCTCAACGTCGATACCCTCAAGCGCGCCCTCTCCATGATGCAGCGGGAATTGGCCAATAACGAGCAAGCCTTTAACGACTTGGGAATTCAGACCCGGGAAACCAACGGGGAATACAAAAATTCCCTGGATATTTTCTTGGCCGCTATGGGTTATTTGAAGAACCTGGAAGGGGAAACACTTCAAAACGTCGAAGGAACCAAGCTATTTAAACGCAGTTGGGCCGAGGTGCGGCCTCTCATGGGCTTGACCGAGGAGTCCATCGCCAAGACCTCGGAGGAGATGCGCAAACAGGGCCGATTGGTCACCAGCGAAGGAATTCAAAAGTCCGTTGAATATAAAAAGGCATTGGACAATCTGGATGATGCCCACCACGCTTTGAGCCTTACCATCGGCAACGCGGTCACCCCGGCTCTGACCAAAATGGCCACTGGTCTAAACTGGGTGCTGGAAAGATTGGGCGAGGTCATCACCGCCTCCACCAGCGCTGAAAGCGCCATTGCCGATTTTTGGGCGGCGGCTGGGCGCGGGGGCGGGCATGATAGCTCCACGAACGCCTTAATCGACTATCTCGGCGCCGGTTACACGGTGGAACCCGGCAAACCCAAAAGAAAGTCTGGGGGTGACCCCAAGGACCCCCCAAATACTGGCACCGGCGCTGGCGGCGGCGCCTCCCTTGTACAGAAATGGGTCCAAGAGTTGGAGCAGATCAAGGCGGCGGAGGAAAAATTTCAGTCCCAGAGCCTGAAAATGGAAAAGGCCTTCTGGGCTAAGAAGCTGGCTACGGGGGAAGCCGCCACCCAGGAGGAACTGGAGGCCCTCAAATCCCAGGAACGGGAGAGCGAGGCCGTGCGGCTCAAGGCCGAAGCTGATTACTGGAAGGGCAAACTGATCCTCGCCGGGGCCGGCACTAAAGATTATCAAGAGGTGCAGCATAAGATCGTCACCCTGGAGCAACAGCAAAATAAGCTCCGGTTACAGTCGGAAATCGACCTCATCAAGAGCAAAATCAAGGCCGGCCAGGATGCGATTAAGGACAAGATGGCCTTAATCGACCATGAAAACCAACTCGACAGGCTAAATATAGATATGAAGCGGGAAAATACCGCCCACTTGGCCAAAATGGGGGCCATGAGCCGGGTGCAGGAGTTGAAGCAATATAAGTTGTTTAAGCAACAGGAACACGAGATAGATTTGAAAGCGGCGCAGGATAAAGCCAAATTAGACCAGGGCGATTCAAAAGCCTATCAAAAACATCTAAAAGACATTGAATTACTCAAAAAGAAGCAAGCCCTGGAAATAAAAAAGATCGACTTTGAAATCACCCAGGCCATGAAGGCGCAATGGGGCCAGGTTTGGAACGCGGTGAGCCAGGCTTTCCAGATGTCGGTCCAGGGCATCATCACCGGCACCACCACCCTGGCCGACGCCATCAAGAATATCTGGCAAAGCATCCTAACCTCGCTGGTGGGGATGTTCCTCGAAATAGCCCTGGAATATATCGCCTCCACAATCATGATGATGATTTTCGGAAAAGCGGCTGATAAAGAGAAGGCGGCGTCAGCGATTGGGGCCCAGTCGGGCATCGCCGGGGCCGCGGGCTACGCCTCGGTCATGGTTGCCCTGCCTTTTCCCGCCAATGTCGCCGTGGCTCCGATGATCGGTTCTATGGCTGCGGCTCAAGCAGCGTCGTTCGGGGTCCTGGCCTCGGCGGCGGGCGGCTGGGAAGTGCCGGAGGACACCCTGGCGTATGTCCATAAGAAAGAGGTGGTCCTGCCCACCGAATGGACCGAGCGCTTCAAGGCCATGACCACGAAGGCCCCTGCAGTCCCGTCCGGGCCGTCACACCTGGTGGCCAAATTCCCCATTACGGTAGTCACCCCGGACGGGCGCACCATCCTGAAAGAAAACAAGACCATGTTTTTCGAGCTCACCAATCAGGGTATTACGAAAGGCGAGATCCGGATTCCAGCCCCGGCTCGCCGCTAAAGGTTCCCCAGGCTATGCCACCCATTGATTTTGACCTTTGGAGCCAAAAATCTGATGCGGTGCGGATCTACCTGGTGGAAACCAGCGCCATGCGGCTCGCTGACGGCGCCATCCTGCCCCTGTATTTCGCCACCCGAACGGTGATCTTGGAAAACCGGTGCTATTTGGGCACGCAGATAGACCTGCCCCGCCTCTCCCGCCAGGCCAACTCTATCCTGAGCCCTAACCATGTCACCACCTGGGGAGAATTGGGACTGGGCATAGAGCCTGATTACCGGCCGGATGCCTACCGGAGCGTCACCTGGCTGGAACTGCTGTCCCCGGCCTGGAACCTGCGGGACCAGCCCCTCATCATCCTTGAGGGCGGCGAGGGCTTTGCCTACAGCGAATTTCGGCCGGTCTTTACCGGGAAGGTGGGTATTTATAACTGGAACGATTCCAGGCTGACCCTGACCATCTACGATAAGACGAAAAGTCTGGATACCACCATGCCGAATTATGAACTGCCGGAATCCCGCCAGGTGGTAGAAGAGAGCTTCGACCAGACCGTGCCGGCGCTTTTAGGCCTGGTCAATAATTTTAAGCCTATCCTGATCTCCACCACCAATCCGGGAGCATATCCCTGGAAATATGCCCTCGCCTGCCATGTTTGCCAGGCCCTGGATGAAGTCTATGGCGATAATTCTCCCACCAGCCACTCCTGGATACAAAAGGACGTCTTCCCGGCCCGCAAGGATGCCGAAGGCTCGGCGGCAATGGACTCCTTCGGCCCCTATACAGGCGGTTTATTGAAAGCTGATTGGCTGGTGGAGATCGACAGCATCACCGCATTGAACAGCCAAGGGTCTTCCGGCCCGGAGGTCGGCCTGGCTACGTTCAGGTGGAAGTTGGAGGGCGACACAGCCTGGCGGGGGGAAGGAATCCTCACCTGGTTGCTGGCCTATGACAGCACCACGCTGGTCAAAAGCCCGGCGGTGGGAGCTGCGGTTATGGAGGTGACCGGGGATTATACCGGCGACTGTAAACTCGATTATCAAGTGAAAGTAGTTCGGGCGGGGAACATAGGGGCTGCGGTCCCGCCTCGGGTTATCTTTTCAGACGACGACGGAGAAAGCTGGAAGCCAAACGAGGAAAGTTCGTGGACTCCTATCGCCTCAGCCCCCGGGGTTATGAGTGTAACGGCCTTCAATCCCTATGATGTGGTACAGGTAGTAATTACCACCGGGGGAAACGTCGGTGCGGCGGTCAGATTCAAGTGGTCAAATGACGGGGGAGTTACTTGGAATACGGACAACCAGATTCCCGACACGTCCCCCATTGAACTTTTCTCTGGGTACTCGGTACAGTTTAGCGCCCCGGGAGAGCCGGGAATTGACGATTATGACGCTGGGGATGCTGGTGGTAGTGCCTTGGCGGTTGATATTTTGAGTGTTGATCCACCTACCACACCCGCCAGTTCCCAATCTATTCCCCTTAACCGGGGCCTGAGCGCTGTTTTTTCCGGGGATGGCGTTTCGATTCCCACGCCGGCCTTCATGGTTGGCGACATCTGGGCTTTTACCTTCAAAGAAATCCCAATTCCCCTGGCCGACGGGGCATCGGTGCAATTCATCACCGGCGCCGGTGATGATTTTGTTCTGTGGGATCAATGGCGTTTTATTCTGGGTTCCTCCCTGTTGCTGCCCGGGGTAGGAGAGGGAGTAAACATCACGGCGGATGCCCGGGGGCTCATCTCCCCCGCTCTGGGGGCCTATACGGACCTGATCGGCGAACTGATCCGGGCAGTGTTGGTGCTCTGGGCCAGATGGGATGCGGTAGCGGATTTCGACCTACAGGCCCTGGCCGCCTTCAATGCCACTTTTCCTTATCAGGCGGGCCTATTTGTGGATTCCCCCACCGCGATCGGCGCCACTATTGATCGATTACTCACGGGGCTGCCATCCCTCTATACCGTCAAAAATGACGGCCGCTTTTTCTTGGCGGAGATTGCCCCGCTGTCCGGGGCCCCAATCCTGGAATTAACCGACGTCGAATTTATCCAGGCTCCCGAAGGCTCTGACGGCGATGAGGAACTTTACTCCCGGGTCTACCTGAACTATGACCGCAATCCCAATGCCGATAAAAACCCCAAAGGCGCCACCAGCCAGGAGCGGGTGGAGTGGTTGCGCTGGGAGTTTCGCAAGGTCTCGGCCCGGGATGATGCGGTTTTAACTGCGTACCCCTGGGCTACGGATCTCGAGCCTCTGGACACGTGTCTGGTGCAGCGGGCCGACGCACTGGCCCTGGCCAATAAGGTGCTCAATCTCCTAAAGGTCAAGCACCCCCGGGATAAAGTCGTGTGCAAAAACCAGGCGTTCCACCTTAATTTGGGGGATGAAATCGGAGTCCGGCGCAGCCGTTTCGGCATCACCGAAGCTCATACCTGTGAAATTCATGGTGCGGAACTGAACTTTACGACCTCTGAGGCGATCCTCAACCTGTGGCGATAACCTATGACAATCAGAAAGAAACTCCGGGCCATCTGGGATAAGCGGTTTTTCGACGCCGCCACGCTGTACCCATCCTCCGAGGTGGCGACCCTGCCGGCCCGGAATGTTCAGGACCCGGTGCGGCAACGGCCCTGGCGCACCACCGGCGTGAATAATCAGTATCTCATTGCCGATTTGGGCACTCCCACCAACCCCGAAGACGTGCGCCCGGCTGTAGCCGCCCTGGTGCTCATTAATCATAATCTGACCCGCCATGCCACGGTGACCGTGGAGGCTGCTTCGGCCAATGATTTTAGCAATCCGCTGCTTTCCGAGGAACACAACGCTTGGGATGACATCATCGGGGCCGGCGAGGGCGGCGCCGGCGGGCCCCCGGGCGCCGGTGGGGTCATCTTTGATTGCCACCGCGCCTGGTATGCCCCCAACCCCATGCGCATCATTTATCTCACTAGCGCCCCCCTCGAGGCTAAAGGCTGGTGGAAGCTATCTTTCAGCGACCCCAGCAACCCCGATGGTTACCTCGAGGTGGGCCGCATCTTCCTCACCTATTTCGACGAGTATAAGTATGACTGGGCCTACCCCTTCGGCTTGGGGGGTGAAGATGACAGTACCATCACCTATACGCCCGGCGGCACGCCCTGGACGGATAAATGTGAGTTTCGGCGCCGCCTGAACCTGGGCTGGAATGAGCGCTTCAGCGATGAGGACTTGTTCTGGAGATTTTATTTCATGCTCATGAAAGTGGGCAAAAGCAGCGATTGGGTCATTGATCCGATCCCCGATGGTGTTTCGTCCCGGCATTTCACCTCTCTCTATGGCCGCTTGCAGGATATTCCCGATCTGAGTCAATGGGCTAAAGGTTTCTCCGATTTGGAGATTACTTTTATCGAGTCTTTATAAGGAGTCTGCCATGATCAAAGTAACCAGGCTTATGTGCCTCGTCATTTTAACCCTTAGCGTCGCCTTCAGCAGCCTGCCGGCCCTGGCCATCAGCGCCCCGGACATGCCATTCGGCGAGCCCCGTTGGCAGATTATCTACAATTCTTTTAAAAACGCCGCGGTGTCATCCATCAACAGCCTCTCCAACCTGGTAACCAACTGGGTCGGGACGGTTGATTCCTTAACCCTGATTGAGGCTACACCCACATTCAGTGACGACCACACGTTCACCCTCCCGGGGAATTTTGCAGCGGTCTTGCCATCGGGCAAGCGCCTGGTGGTGGACTGCGGCGCCGACGGCCTCAAGCCCAACACCGTGGCCTCCTGCACCTACGCCACACCCAACTCCACGGTGGTGGTAAACACCGCCAACCTCACCGCCAACCTGGCGGCAGTTTCATATTATGCCACCAGGAACGGGGTTAACACCTATGGCTCGGGCGACATAGTCGCCAGTGAGTTTGGATCTCCATCCTGGGCCAATTTGCAGGCCGCCATAGGCTTGGGAAACTCATCCGGACGCCGTGTGCTGATAACGCCGGGCACCTGGCCGGTGGAGGATGATCTGGCCAGCACCGGAGCGGTCCAGATGACCCCTGGGGCTATTCTCCAGGTGGCCACCAGCAAAACATTGGATCTCAGTCCCAGCTTTGAGGCCGGTCTTTATAAGGTATTTTCCTGCACCGGCACCGGCAAGGTGACGCTGCCTGCCGCCGTGCAGAAAGTGCCGGAGTGGTGGGGTGCCCTGGGAGATGGAATTACGGATGATGCGATCCCCCTCCAGGCCTGGGCCACCTGCGGCGGTAATCTGTGGGTGTCCTTCAGAACTTACAAAACTACCGTTGGGATCATCGTACAGGATAATGCGGTAATCGACGGTCAGGGCACCATCTATCAATCCGATGATGCGGTTGAGGGTCTGGTTGTCAAGGATGATGTGACTATCAAGAATATCAGGCTTACGGGGTCTGCTGTGGCCTATGGCGGGCCGAACTACCATGTGGGCATAATTCCCTATTCGATGCGCAACGGCTCCGGCAATAACCCCGCCACCTGCGCCCTGGCGCTGTGGGCCTCCGGCAACCGGATGAAGATCGAGAACGTCAAATTCACCGCCTGGGATGTGGCGGTTTGGGCGGGGCTGGATTCCATTGTGCAAAATTGCAAGGCCACTAACAACTGGCGGGAGGCATTCTACGCTGGCGGGACGGGTTGTCGGGTTATTAACAACGAGATCGATGGAACCGATAGTTGGGCCATTGATTTCAATGGCGGTGATAGTTTGGCCGCCTTCAACAAGATCAAAAACTGCGGCCGGGTTCTGGCGGACGGAGGCGGTATCTGCTTTGCCGGAATGACCACCGAAAAACCCATGACGCAGTTATCGGCAATTGAAAACTCAATATACGATTACGGGGTGGGCTATGGCATCACTGTTATTTCAAAACCTACGGATGGAGTTTGGGGCGATATAACCATAACCGGCAATTACATCAATGGCACGGATAGTGCCTCGGCCCTGGCCGGAGTATATCTGTATGTCGGTGCGGGGAGCACTGTTACGTGCAAAACCTTAAAGATTGACGACAACATCATCACAAACAGCAAACGCATGATTCAGGGCGTGTATTTGGAGGGCGGCACTATCAAGGGCAATATCGGCAGAACTTTTGCTCCTGCAGATATGGGAGCAATGGCTTTTGGCGCTATATCCAGGTTAATATTTGATCATAATGCAATACTCGATGTTAATGGAGCTGCCAACACCGCCATGTTTTTTGAGTCCACCCTTAATAATTGCAGGATCATAAATCATATTGGCGAGGGTGCTAATGTTGGCTTGTGGTTTGGTACGGGGCTAACCGGGACAGGGAATGATATCAGCGGCAACGATTTCTCTGGGTGCACCACGCCGATTTACCCACAGGCGGCTTTAGCTGCTGACAATCGCTTGGAACGCAATACCGGCTATGTTCCTGGCGCTGCTCTGGCTCCTGCCGTACCTGCCTCCACTATTGAGGTGCGGAACACCAAAGGCTATCCGGTCATAGTGAAGGTCACGGCTGGTACGGTGACGGCAATCAGCACCGGTAGTGTCACAGGGTTTCTTACGCCCACTGGATTAACCGCTGGCCAGGTGTTTTTCCCTGCGGGTTGGTATATCTCCATCACGTACTCCAGCGCCCCGACCTGGACTTGGGAAGGGATTCAATAGCGAGTTACCCAAACTATAAAAGGGGCTTTTTCTGCTTGAAAGCCCCTTTTAATACCCCCTTCAAAATTCCATAATCTAAGAATCATTTGATACAGTCAATTACCTTTTTAAAACCATTTATCCTGTTTTCTGCTTTCTATTTATCCCGTTCCGCCTGTCCCGGGCGGTGCTATCCTCTGATCCTCATACAGCCCGGCCAGGTTGCTGAGACTGGTGGCGGTAGCCGGATG
>Ga0351880_1072_pt1 | contig 30139 bp, 37 predicted proteins | sample BONcelFGM3001E13_FD_206766 | JGI IMG/M metagenome (GOLD analysis project Ga0351880, IMG submission 206766) | Enriched cells from coal bed in the Powder River Basin, Montana, United States - BONCAT cells FGM rep3 HSBNCT.FGM.300.1.E13 ...
ACGACATGGCACTGCCAAAACATTTCACATTTTTCAAGCCTGATTGCTGGTAAATACTGGCTTCGCTCATTTGCTCACTTGACCCCCATTTGAGACTGATGGTCGGAATATCGGTGATGGATGCAAAAGCAAGTCCCAATGCAATCAAAGCAACTGTGGCAGCTGCAGGCAGCCAATTAATTTTTCTTTTGCTGAACTGCAGGGTTTCAGGTTCGGGGCAACTTGTAACACAATCGCCGCAAAGGTGGCAATCGATGTGCTGAACTTTTGGGATATCAGAAATCTTTATTGCCATCGGACAGACTTTGTCGCAGATACGGCATGAGGTGCAGGTTTCGGCTTTGCGGGTAACCTTTACAACCGGAAAAATTCCGAATTTCAAGCGGGTAGTTTCAAGAATCACACCAGCCAGACTTAATGCGCCGAGAAGCCAGATCCAGTTAATGCTTAATCCGAAACCAAGCGTGAGTAAGGCGTAAACAGCGGTTATTCCAAGAAACACAAATCCGAAACTAAAGATGTTTGATGCGGCACTAAGCGGACAAATATACTTACACCAGAACTGCCTGACGAAAAAAGAACCAGGAATCGCGAGTAACAATGCCATCACAGCATAACCCATAACTACATCGGAGCTGAAGCCAGAGAACAACGCATAATAAGGATCAAATTTTTTGCAGAAAAGCTCACTACTGCTTATTGAAAAGTAAAAAGTAATAAAGAGAATGGCGTATTTTAATACCCTTAGCAAACGATCGGCAATTCCTGAAATTACAAAATTCATCTTAAAGCGCTTGCCTTGCCAGCCTAACCATTCGGTAAAAGTGCCGATGGGGCAGATATAACTGCAGAATAATTTACTGAAAAGAAAAACTCCGGCAAGCAATGCAATGCCCATTGAAATCTGGGTAGTGGTCATTGAACAAGCCAATGAGTTATTTGCCAGAAATGACGACAAAGCCTGCAATCCGCCAAATGGACAATATGCTTCAAAATCAGCAACATACGACTTATCAATAAATGGCCTGATTACCATATATAATAGTAGTCCAAGGATTGACCACTGAAGTGCAAGTCTGTAGAAATTTCTTTTTTTTGCTTTTGCCATGACCTTCTGAAAGTAAATTTTTAAAAGTCAAAAATATGAACTTAAAAAAGTCATAAAACACGAAGTGCTTATTCATATTGATTTTAAACAACACTGCGTTTTTAACCACAGATAAGAAATGAAAATTGACTAAGTTTGCCAATAAAAGAAATTGTTATGGCTGTCAGGTTATTGTCATCGGTATTTCCAGTTTTATTATTCCTGTTCATTGCTGGTTCACATCAGTCAATAGCCCAGAACAAAGAAAGTAAACCGGAGGAATTCAGGATAATGTTTTACAATGTTGAAAATCTCTTTGATCCTTTTGATGACACTTTGAAAAACGATGCGGAGTTCCTTCCGGGAGGAATGCGCGGGTGGACATGGAAAAAATTTGAGAAGAAATTACAGAATACTTCAAAAGTAATTATCAGCACAGGGGGCTGGCGTCCGCCGGAAATTGTAGGTTTTTGCGAAGTTGAGAACAGGTTTTCGCTCATTCAGCTTTTAAAGCGAACCCCGCTTGAACGATTCGGATATCAGATAGTGCATGAAGAATCAAATGATTTCCGGGGTATTGATGTGGCCTTGATTTACCGTCCTGACAAGTTTAAAAAGCTTTATCACAGAGCAATTCCTGTAATTTTTGAAGGAGATACCGCAGCCACAACACGTGACATATTGTATGTAAAAGGTTTAGCCGGAACTGACACCCTGCATGTATTTATAAACCATTGGCCTTCGAAATACGGAGGAGCATCGGCCACCATACCCCGACGCAGAGATGCCGCGCTGGCTCTTCGCCGGGTGGTAGATTCTCTGAATGCAGCTGTAACCCACCCGCTGATTGTAATTACCGGCGACTTTAATGATACGCCTGAAGATGAAAGTGTGTTGACTCATCTGGGAGCTCAGCTAAAAGAACCCGCAACCGAGGGTCCTTTTCTGTTCAATCTTATGGGGCCTTTTCTGGGGAAGTGGGATACCGGAACGCACAAATTCAGAGAGGAATGGAGCATTATTGATCAGTTTATTGTTTCATCGGCGCTGCTCAGAAAGACTGAAGGTTTAAAATTATCAGATAAAAAAGCTGAGATTGTCAGATTTCCTTTTCTGATTGAAGAAGACAGAACACACAACGGAACAAAACCTTACCGGACTTATAACGGAATGCGATACCAGGGAGGTTTCAGCGACCATTTACCTATTTTATTGCATCTGGAGTATTGATGATCGATAATAAATTTCGCAGTTAAAGCTTCACAACCAAAGCGCCTTCATCCATCACCGAATGAAACGGCACCTTCAATTTTTCAAAATCTTCTTTCCACTTCTGCATTCGCCGAAAGGAGCTTGAAGCATCAATTACAAAAACAGCGCCCGGAAAGGCAGCTACCAGTTTATCAGCATTTAGTCGAGAGTTTGCACGAATCACAACGTAATCGACCAATATTTGACCATCTCCTTCAGGCATTTGAGAATTTCCGGAAACAAAAGCAATTCGTTTCCCTCCTGCCAGAAGAAATCCACGATAAAGGCAAACATTGTCAATATTTGCAAGTGAATCGGATAAATCGATCAGCTTTCTGTTCTTTAACCCATTGCGGGTGCTGTAGCCTTCGAGCGGATAGCCAAGCTTTGCAGGTGCATTTTTTAGTGCAGAATCTGCAAAAAGGAGATGATTGCGACCTTCCACAAAACTCATTGCCGTATGGTTTCGAATGCTATGCACAATAAATTCCTTACGGCTTGCACGTTCAAAACGGGTAAAGCTGAAATCAATGCCTAAAAGAATCAGCACAGCAACCGCAATTCTGAAGTACAGCACTTTTCGGTTCAGATACCAGGCAAACAGAAGCAGAATCAAAAAATAAAAAAGCAAAGTAGCATGCCCGGAAAGAAAAACTCCACGCACCACAGCACCCGGAAGTCCTTCGATAAATCCCACAGCAAAGTTCAGGAACTTAAATTCCCACACCAGCAGCCACCCGGCAATTCCTGAAACAAAAGGAATTTTGACCAGAAGGATAAAAGCAAGACCTGAATAGATCAGAATTCCGGCCAACGGAATTACAATAAGATTGGTAAGGAGGAAATAATTCGGAAACTGGCTGAAATACATGATTGAAATTGGACCGGTGGCAATCTGGGCAGCCAGTGAAACCGAAATAATATCCCAGAAATACTTGTCAAATTTAGTGAATGGCAAGTACAACTTCTGAATATGCGGTTGAAGCGTAACAATCCCAAGCACAGCCGCATAGGAAAGTTGAAATCCAAGTTCAAAAATAATTGATGGGTTGTAAAGCAAAAGGAGAAATGCTGAAGCCGAAACAGAATTGATAATGTGTGATTTACGATTCATTGCTCCACCGATGGTTACCAGAGAGAACATAAGAGAGGCGCGCATAACCGATGGCGCAAGTCCGGTGATGAGCGCATAAAACCAGATCACGAGCAGTATCAACACAGGGCGAAGCCATGCACCACGTTTTCGTTTCCTGAGAAAAAAGAAAAGTTTATCGGCCAGTAAAAAAATAATGCCAACATGCAAACCCGACACGCACAAAATATGCATAGCACCTGATCCGGCAAACTCTTTTCGCTGATCAGGATCGAGTAGATCGTCATAACCAATGAGAAGAGCCGCGGCTACAGCATATTCACGACCTTCCATACCAGTTTCTCTGAAGAGTTCAAGAAACCCGTTTCTTATGCGATAAGCAAAAGATTGAAAAAAATTACCTCCTTCGTCCGCTTTAATCTCATATCTGCCTGTGCGCAAAAAGAGTTGGTGATAAATACTTTTATTGGCCAGATAAGCCGCGTAATCAAACTCTCCGGGGTTTTTGGGGCCTGGTACTTTGGTTGGAAGTTCCGAAAAGGTAATTCTGTCGCCGTAACGAATGCTTCTGGACGTTGAATCCTTTGAAGCGTAAACCATAATCCTGCCGGTTACTTTTTGAATAAGGTTGCCACTGCCGATTACATCAGGCTTTAATGTAAATCGCAACGAATTGGCTCTTTCGGAAGGCTCATCGGCAACAATGCCCGAAATTATTGTGGTTTCTTCATTGATATACTTCGAAAAGTGGCTTTTGTTATTGATTTCGTTGTTTAATCCGGCAAGCAGAAATCCGGAAATTATCAGAAATAAGTTTAAAAACAACCCATAAATCCAACGGCCTGAATATGCCGATTTCTCGGGAAGGAAACGACGCAGAGGCAATAAAAACAGAGGAACAATCACCACCCATAACGGAAGGCTAAACCATACTCCCATAAATTTGTGCAGGACAATCCCGGCAATCAGTGGAATTACCAACCTGACAAACGGATATCGGGTCCAGGTTTTCACTATGATCTAAAATAAAGGTTTATACTTCAGCCTACTCTATTATGTGAATAAAAAATATTAATGGTGCCGAAAAAATATTACAATGTTGTGAATTGATTAATAAATACTCATTCTTTCAACTATTGAATAATGACACCTTACTATTTTTTTGCCACCAACCCTTACTGACCTGGCGGCAATATGCTTTTTCAATCGTTTAACAATGTAAAAATATGAAATCCAACTTGATTCTGCAAAAAAATAAAAAGTGAAAAAAAAAACAGAATTATTTACAATATTTCTCCAACATCTCAGCAGCCATTTTATGGCCAAGCCCTGCAGCAGTCCGCCAATCGTTGCAGGCATCAGACTGCCGGTCGATGCGCTGATACGAAAAAGCACGATTGTAATGGGCATCGGCATTTGAAGGTTGCATTGCAATAACTTTGCTATAATCAGCGGCTGCATCAGCAAATCTTTGCAGCATAAAGCGGCTGTTCCCGCGATTGATGTATGCCTGACTGTATTTGGAATCAATCTCAAGAGCACGGGTAAACATAACATCTGCTTCTTCGAAATTATTAATAGAAGCCAGTGAAGTACCTTTATTGAACCAGGCAAGGGCATGCTGTGGTACCGCTTTCGTAACAATATCATATGTATTAATTGCCTCCTGATGTCGGCCCATTGCGGCAAGCACAACTCCCTTATAATTCACGGCATCATAATAATCAGGTATTCTAGCCAGGGTAGTATCAAAATCTGCAAGTGCATCCTGAAAACGTTTTAGTTCCAGATACATTTGCCCGCGGTAATAATAATAGGGTGCCTGCGAAGGGCGGATCTGAATGGCTTTCGCGAAATCAGCATCTGCGCCTGCATAATCTTTCAATTCCCATTTTGCTTTTCCGCGATAAAAATACGCATCCGGATTTCTCTCATGAACCTCAATGGATTTTGTAAACTCCGAAATTGCACCTTTCAGGTCACCTGCTGAAGCCAAAGATATTCCCTTACGTCTTTCTTCAGCACCCTTTCCTTTGAAGGTTATGGTCTTATAAAGCTCTTCTTTGTGATTGGCCGGGGCTTGAAGGGATGGTTTATTTTCATTGATGCTACCGATCATCGGTATCTGATCAAAGCCATCTGACATACCTGCAACGCGCGAAGTATCAGGCAATAAACCGGAAACCGTATCGGGCTGAATAGTGGTATCAGCAGATTTGGACTCCTGAAGGCTAGTGCATGCCTGCGATGAAAATGCAAGAATCAAAAGAACAAGGACAAAAGAAGGCATAAATTTCATAAAAACCGGATTTTGAAGCAAAGGTAAGTAAAAAGTCCTGACTGCTATCAGGCAGCCTGTATGAGAAGGCAAGCAAAGTTAAAAGGTTTCAGCGTTGAAATGATTGAATGTATGAATATTTGCAAGTAAAAATCGTTTCATTTTTTAAATTCTCTTTTCAGGAAACCTGAAATCGATTCAGCAGCCCGACGCGAAGCGCCATCACCACCCAGAATTTCACGCAATTCTGCATAATCCCGGTTGATCTGCTCCCAGGTTGATGCATCATTCAAAATAAGATTCAGTTCATGGGTTAGATTTGCCGGATTCAACTCATTTTGAATCAGTTCCTTTACCACCGGCCTGTCCATAATGAGATTTACAAGTGAGATATATTTCACTTTGATCACCCTTTTGGCAATCTGATAGGAGATATTTCCACCTTTATAGCATACTACTTCGGGGGTTCCGATCAGCGCAGTTTCGAGAGTGGCAGTGCCGGAAGTAACCAAAGCAGCCTTTGCTTGTTTCAGCAAATCATAGGTCCGGCCTGATATTACGGGAATAGAATTGGTGCCGGCAACTTTATGATAGAAATCTTCACCATGCGAAGCGACTCCTGCGATTACGAACTGAACTTCAGGAAAATTCAGTGCAGTTTTTGCCATTTCAGGAAGCACTTTCTGGATTTCCTGTTTGCGGCTTCCCGGAAGAAGTGCAACGATTGGCCTTTTTTCATCCGGGAAAACCGGGCTGAAATTATTCTGCCCCAAAGCATCAAGCAATGGATGCCCATGAAACTCAACATTCATTCCTTGGCGTGCATAAAAATCCTTTTCGAACGGGAGGATCACAATCATTTTATCGACCACCTTACGAATGATTTTTACACGCGATTGCTTCCATGCCCAGATCTGAGGCGAGATGTAATAAATTACTGGTATCTTTTGAGAATGCAGAAACTCAGCAATCTTCAGGTTAAAACCCGGATAATCAACCAAAATAACGGCATTGGGCTGAAATGTAAGAATATCTTTTTTGCAGAATGCAAGATTGCTGAGAATGGTTCTGAGATTAAGCAGCACCTCAAAAAAACCCATGAATGCAAGATCGCGGTAGTGTTTTACAATCACTCCTCCCTGCTCTTGCATAAGATCGCCACCCCAACATCTGAATTCCATATTTCCATCAAGGGCAGATAATTCCCTCATGAGATTTGAGGCATGAAGATCACCCGAAGCTTCCCCGGCAATAATGTAGAGCTTCATATCAGGATTTAATAGAAATAGATGCTGAATGGTTTACCGTCGATAAACACGAAGTAAAGAATGACGAAAAGAAACACTATCACCAACGATCCTCTACCGGCTTTTGTGAACTTAAGTTTTCGCATATACCACCGCATAAGCAAAATTCCCGGGGCAAAGGCGAGAAGCAATAATTTGTTTTCAGGCTGGTATTGCGAAAAAAGCCTGTAAATCAATGGTCCGCCAAAAATTACCAGTGCTGATGCGCCCAAAGTCACAAGCAAAGTGGCCAGAAGACCGATAAAAAAGTTGTCGTTTTTCCACATAATGGTTAAAATGCTCAAAATTAACGGCCTGGCAGTTATTAATACTTAATTCAGGCCTTCTGTTTCCCAATCTCTGAGCAAAGGTATTGTTTTATGCGATGTGAGATCAAAGTGCAGCGGCACAACTGCAACATAATTATTGCGTAATGCCCATTCGTCGGTATCTTCAGCTTCGTCGCGGTTGCGGAAAACCCCGGTCAGCCAGAAATAATCGCGCATATGCGGATCCTGACGCTGGTCAAATTTCTCATCCCAATAAGCCATTGCCTGACGCGCAATCTTTATGCCTTTGATGGGAGAACCATTTACCGAAGGTATATTTACATTGAGGCAGGTGTATTCAGGAAGTCCGCTTTTTAACACATTCTCAGCAATGGACTTTATGTAGGGTTCGCATTTGCTGAAATCTGCACTGTATGAATAGTCGTCGAGCGAGAAACCAATTGACGGAATATTTTCCATTGCACCTTCAATTACTGCAGCCATAGTGCCGGAGTAAAGCACATTAACGGACGCATTGGATCCATGATTAATCCCTGAAACAACAAGATCTGGCTTACGACCCAAAATTGCCTTGTGGCCGAGCTTTACACAATCAGCCGGAGTGCCGTTGCATGAATACTCTGTGTAGCCTTCTTCCGATTTTATTTTATGAACCCTTAAAGGCGTTGAGATGGTAACCGCATGTCCCATCCCCGACATTGGTTTATCGGGAGCAATCACTAGAATATCACCAAGATGCTGCATAACAGAAATCAAGGTTCTTAGTCCGGGAGCAAAAATCCCGTCATCGTTGGTAATAAGAATCAATGGTTTAGCCATTATTTAAGAAGAAATTTAAAGCTTATGCAGGATGTTTAACCTAATGAAAACAGTCTGCATGACTTATTAAAAATTTGATTTACAAGCTGAACTACAACTATAAAACCCCTCCTCTATCGAAAAGTTCAGTCTTTCGAGGGGTATCGCTGATTGTCGAAATTTGTCAGACCGGCAGTAACAATAAACTTCATTACTTCAGCCGGAGGGGCGTTTATTGGTGTTATATTTTCGACAGGAACAATAAAGAGATTTCCTGAGAAATTATAGGAATGAGGCAGATACACGGCAACCTTTTCCCCAGCTATTCCAAGATTCCGCAAATCGCGCTGGGTAACAAATCCCATTTTTTCAAGGTTTGAATCATGACTCACTTTCACCAGCACCGGCTCAGTAAAGCGCTTTTCTTTCCCGACAAAAGCTGACATAAAATCTTTGATGGAAGTATAAATCACCTTAACCAAAGGAGCCTGACTGATGAGTTTATCGAAGTAAAACAGCAATGGTTTAAATATGATCGATGAACCAAGAAATCCTATCAGCGTGACGAAGAAGAAAATAACAAGAATTCCCAGCCCCGGAATATTGAAGCCCAGAATCCTCACTATAATTCCGGTAAGAATGCCATCCACAAAATTGAATGAAATCACCAGAATATAAACAGTTAATGCCAAAGGTGCTATAAAAAGCATCCCCTGCAGAAACCAGGCAAATATTTGTTTACGGTTGAGATTATTTTTCATAAAAAAACCAAGTCACTTCCTCACAATCAGGCTAAAATGCCGGGTTGCAGAACTGATCACAAAGGTAAGCAATAAGCTGTTTACCTTTTGAAAGAAGTATGATAAATGAAAATGAATAAATGATAGTTTGTGCGCAGTGCTGAATTATTTTACAAATTCCAGCAACTCACAATACAGGCGCTGCACCGGCAAACCCATCACATTAAAATAAGAACCTTCAATCCTTTCAACGCCAACGTAGCCGATCCACTCCTGAATGCCATAAGCACCGGCCTTATCCAACGGCTTATATTTTTCAACATAATGGCGTATTTCATCCATGCCAAGCTTCCGGAAATAGACATCGGTACTTACATAAAATGAATGAAATTTATCGGATGTTCGTAAGCAAACACCGGTATAAACGGTATGCACATTGCCTGAAAGTTTTGCAATCATTTGAATTGCATCCTCTTCATCTTCAGGTTTACCGATACATTCACCATTGAGCCACACAATTGTATCTGCTGTTATCAACAAAGTATTTGCAGGAAGTTCATCAAAGCTGAATGCTTCAGCTTTTTTACGACTTACATGGAGCGCAATTTCTTCACGTTGAAGATGAGGTGGATAAAACTCGTCGGTGGTCTTTACCTGAACTTCAAATTCCAGACCTATCTCTTTGAGCAAAGACAGCCTTCTGGGCGATTGTGATGCCAGAACAAAATGGTAACCGGAATTATTTAAATCGATCATAAATTAAGTTAGAGTAAAGGAGATGAAAATCAAAATCCGAAAATTAGTATCCATTGTCACGGTAAATCTTTCAGGTAAACCAAGGAAGAAAAACAGCGGGATCAGAGCAGAAATGCCAGTGGCAACATACTAAAGATTCCAGCCAGCATAAGCAACTTCAGCAAAAAGCTTAGTTGCCCGAAATCAGATTTAGAGTATGCTGCATGTATTCTGAAAAGCAAAAAAGTCAAAGGCAGAGCTACAGTTACAATCAGGTAAACTGCAACTGCGATGAATACTGAGTTGAAAAGCCACCAGACTGCAGCCCCTAAAAGAAAAAGGGTAACTATGGACAGATACAGTGCAAGCATTCTGGCGGCAGCAGTACCATGCACAACAGAAAATGTCAGGCAACCCGCCTGCGCATCTCCCTGCATATCTTCGGCATCTTTAACCACCTCCCTTATTAAGCTCACCATAAAGGCGAACAGGGCATAAGCTGCAAATAACTTTGTAATCAGCGCCATACTTCCCTGCAATGCGACAAAAGTTTCAGGCTGGCTTCTGAGCGCCAGAAATTCAAATAGCCATACCATGCCAATCACCAGTGCAGAAAGCAAAGCTACTGCCAGATTTCCCCATAAAACCATTCGTTTGTATCTTACGGAATAAAGCCAGAGCAGCATTGCTGACATGGGAAAAATCAGTCCAAGTCGTAGCGAACCGCATTTCCAGGCAACGTAAAAACCAGATAAAGTTGCGAGTACATTAAAAACAGAATGAAAAAGTATGGCTTTCCTCCTGTGAAAAAACCTTCCAAGCAAAACCTTCTCGGGTTTATTCAAACGGTCAATTCGTAAATCGAAATAATCGTTGATGATATACCCGGCGGCGGCGATAAGAATGACCGATACAACCAGAAGTGCGAAGATGAGATTGTCAATCGCGGGCATATATCCCACGTTACTGTAAATTGGAATCAACACCGCGTGACGAAGCAGATACATAGTGATCAGTATCACCATGAGATTTGCCCACCTGATCAAACGAAAAAAAGGCAACAGCTTGTTATTCAGAAAATCATTCATAAGGTTCTGCCGGCTTTACCAGTGAAATGCATTTCCGTTCATCCATTTGCCCTGCACCTTCATAACCTGCTCAATTACATCGCGCACGCAGCCTTCACCGCCGTTAAAGTGAGAAATATACCGGCTGATATTTCGTATCTCCACTGAAGCATCGGCAGGGCAAACGGGCATTCCCACCTTCTGCATTACCTGATAATCAGGAATGTCATCACCCATGTAAAGCACTTCTTCGGGCTTCAGATTATGGGTTTTGAGATACTCTTCAAAAACTTCCATTTTGTTCTCAACACCCAAAAAAACATCGGTAAGTTTAAGTGCATTGCAGCGGTGACGCATCGACTCGGAATAACCGCCCGAAATCACAGCAACACGATAGCCGCTTTTAATGGCCAGTTGCAGCGCATAGCCATCCTTTACAAAACCCGTCCGAAGCTGATCGCCGGTATTGGTAATCAGCACAACACCGTTTGTAAGCACGCCGTCGTAATCAAAAATAAAAGTTGTGATGCCCGTCAGGTCTTCCTTGTAATTGTTCATTTTAACTTAAGTTTTTATAATTCTGATTTTTGATCTGCTTTCCCATCCGGCAATGCTATCGCTGATCTGCATATAAACCGGTTTTAATTCCGGGAACTCTTCAAGGAGTTTAAGATGGGAATCAATGGTGTGAAAATCTCCTCTGACAGCTGGGCCTGTTTGCAACATTCCGGGATGTAAATCTCCCAAACGGTTTGCTGTTTCGCGAATCAATGGCTGAAGAATATCAGCTTTGATTCCTTCTTTTTCCAGTATATCAGCAGAAAGAGCATACATATGGTTGGAAAAATTACAGGCGAAAACAGCAGCAAGATGCACAATGGCTCTTTGTTGAGAATCAAGAAATCGAACGTTCCCGGAAATCCGCCCGGCAAGTTCACTGAGATTCAAAGCCAGCTCGTTGTTGGATGCTTCAATACAAAACGGAACTTCCTTAATATCAGGTTGACTAAAACGACTGAAAGACTGAAGCGGATAAAAAACTCCGGCCTTATCAAATAGATCACTCAATACCGAAAGTGGTTGTGAACCACAAGTATGTGCTACAATCCCATGGAAGTTTCCATTCTGTTTTAGTTGTGAAGCAAATTCCGGAATTACCTTATCGGGAATGGCGATCAATAAAAGTTCTGCATTATCATCAAGCAACGAAATGTGATCAACAGGGATTGCACCTGCCAAAGCGGCAAGCGAGGAAGCATGTTGAAGATTTCGGCTGTAAATACTTACAACCTTAACTCCTGCAGCAATCAGTGCCGGTGCTATGTGCATTGCAACATTTCCCGATCCTGCTATTGAAACCTTATTTATCATTCCTGTTAATTTTCAAAAAATCAAGATGACAGCTCTGAAATTAATCTGCCACCTGTTTTGCTTTTACAGCTCTTCGCCATACGCCGATGGTAAGACCGATAAACATTATTATTGAACCAACCCACACAATTATGATCCATGGGAAGAACAAGACCTTTACCACCACAAATTCGAGCTGCTTTTCAAACAAACCGATATTAATTGTTTTGTCCTTGGCAGTAACCCCTTCGAATCTAAGCCTCATTCCACCCAGATCAGCAAAACCGCTTTCGGCATAATCACCTGTAATCTTGTAGGTTAGAGGAATTGCTTTGTCCTTTCCAAGACTATCAGAAGATCTCATCATAGCAGTAATCTCAAGTTCTCTTGCATCACTGCTCATACCTGTTACAAAAAGAGTGTCAAAGATTACACGTTGATTTCCAACAGATAGGGTATCTCCCATGGTCACTTCCGAACTACCGGAAAAAACAAATCCATCGGGCATGCGCTTCTTCGGATCATCAGCAAATGTGATGAACATATACACATCGCCCTTAAGCATATTCCGGGTATCGGGATTATGCACATTTCCCATCATTGAGTTGTATTTGATTGAAGGGAAAAGTGAGAATTTCTTATACAACTCCCCGTTATCGGCCATTTGAAGAAAATCAATCTGATGAAATGCATCATTTGCATCCGTCTTACTTCCAAGGTAAGTCACATAATAATCACCCAAAGGTTTAACCTGATCTTTAAATAACATCATATTATCGCCACCACCTGTCATACCAGGAACACCTTCCTTAGAAAGAATTTCTGTATTGGAAAAAGTAATCAAAACCCCAAGCAGGAAAATACTGAATCCTACGTGCGTGACGCCAGCTGCAACATTCGACCTTCCTGCGGCAAATCTGAACAAATATGCAACAGAGGTTAAAATTGCAAACACAATGCTGAAAAGAAAAATACCATTCACGACACTCATACTGGTATCGTACAAAAATCCGGCTATAGCAACAATCAGAGCAAGAGCAAAAGGATACAGGATATTTTTGAGGAAAGATTTACTATCGTTTTTGCCGTAACTCACATATTGCCCTAGTCCAAGGATTATTGCAATCATAATAGCAAACGGCGTTTGCCAGGTATTGTAAAAGTTAACAACATCAACCGGAGGAGCCATACTTGTGCCAAAAACTTTATTAATCACCGGAACTGAAGTTGTACTTATTACCTGAAAAGCAGCCAACAATATTACAATCGACCCATACATCATTAAAAACTCTCTGGTAAATAAATCAGGCAATTCATTTGCTTTCAGCCACTTGCGGCTCCTAATGAGCAAAATCACAGGGATGACTACCGAGAGTACAGTAAATAAAATCAGCTGAAAACTTCTGCCGTCATCACCAAAAGCATGCACAGAGGTCTCGCCCAGCACCCCTGAACGGGTAAGGTAACTGGCATAAACCACCATAATAAAACCAAGAAATGTAAAAATGTAGGTACTCAGATAGTATTTGTCGCGTTTATATGCCAGAAGCATAAAGTGCAGGGCTGCAATAAGTACCATCCATGGGATAAGTGATGCATTCTCTACAGGATCCCATGCCCAGAATCCACCAAAAGTAAGTGATTGATAAGCCCAGGCTCCACCCATAAGCAGACCAATTCCCAGCAAACCTATTGTCATGGAAATCCATGGCAATACAGGTTTTAGCCAATAGCGCTTATCACCTTGAATGAGCGATGCAATAGCAAAGGCATAAGGGAAAATGGCCGTGGCATAGCCCATAAACAAAAGGGGAGGATGAATTACCATCCAGGGATTCTCAAGCAATGGATTCAATCCATTGCCATCGCGAATAAAACTCAGATAGTTCGGATTACTGAAAAATTCATTTGACATATTCTCAGGCACCTGGCGAAGGAGTATAAAAGGATCACTTCCAATGGATAACCCAAAAACATGCACTCCCAGTAACATCGACATCAGGATAATTTCGGCAACCACAATTACTGTCATTACCCCGCCTTCGAGTTTACGGGCGGTAAACATGGCTCCGATTCCGAACAATGCAATAAATATTGCCCACAAAAGAAAACTACCTTCCTGCCCTGCCCAGAAACTTGAGATTATGTATTTATCAGGCATGAGCGAGGAGGAGTGCTTAAAGACATAAGCATACTCAAAGTAGTGATTTACAATGAGATAAAAGAGCAGTAAGCCGACACCAACTACAGAAAAAGTCTGAATCAGATAAAATAGCCGTCCCAGCCCACGACTTCGAAAATCAGGCTTATCCTGAACTTTCAGCATTTTGGAATAGAAAAAGAGAGAAAATATTCCCGCGATCAGTGAAAGATAGACCAAAATCCTTCCTAATATTGCCGGTGTCAGATGTTCTCCAACATATGCAACTTCATTCATAAGTAGATATTTATCAGTGTTTAAGCTTCAAAGCAACAGATTTTCTGCTGCCGTTTGAATAAGAATCAAATCAAGGCACTAAAATACAATAGTTTCATTTGTTTTTAAGAAAGAAAAAAATCATCTTTGTGTGCTTCTGCAAAAATGCCTGAAATTTTCAGGTTAACGATCATAAACTTCATTAAAAACGAATGAAAACTGAAATCCGGATTGTCAATAGCAGGAAATTATTTACTGAATTTATTCATCTCCCTGCAAAAATTCATAAGGATCATGAAGGATGGCTTCCTCCTGTTTATGCTGACGACAATAAATTTTTTGATCCGGGGTTCAACAATTCTTTTAACTCTTGCGACACCGTATTGGCTCTTGCATATAATAACGGAGTTGCGCATGGACGTATAATGGGGATCATCCATCACAAATATAATGAGTTAAAACACGAGAAAACAGCACGTTTTGGCTTTTTAGAATGTTACGATGAATCTGAAACGGCTTCTGCATTGCTTAGGTTTATCGAGAAATGGGCACTCGAAAGAGGCATGAATCAGGTAGCCGGCCCATATGGATTTTCTGACAAGGATCCACAGGGCTTTATGATTGAAGGGTTTCATGACATTCCTCTGCTCAGTGCTTCCTGTAATTTGCCTTACATTGTTGAACTCACTGAAAATAATGGTTATTCAAAATTGATTGACTGTCTGACCTACCGTTTCAGTATTGATGTTTTATTGCCCGAAATATACCAGCGGGTGCAACAGCGGGTAATAAGCACCCAAAGGTATAGGATACTTGAATTTACAAGCAAAAAACAGCTTAAACCTTACGTTGTTCCCATTCTGGAGCTGGTTAATGAAACCTACCATCAGCTTTTTGGATTCTACCCTTTAAATAAGGAAGAGATGAAAGAATTTGCAAACCGGTATATGCCGGTACTTGACCCCAGGCATGTTAAGGTTGTGATGCTTCAGAACGAAGTAGTTGCTTTTGTGATTGGCCTGGCGAATATGTCGGAAGGTATTATCAAAGCCAAGGGGAAACTCTTTCCTTTTGGATGGTATCACATCATCAGGTCGATAAAACGCGCCACCCAACTTGACCTGATGCTTGGAGCTGTCAAATCAGAACATCAGGGACTTGGCCTCGAAATAACAATGGGAATGCACCTGCTTGAATCCTCGAAAAAAGCCGGATTCAAAACAATAGAAACTCATCTTATTCTTGAATCAAATACGCGAATGAGGGCTGTAATCGAACGTTTAAATGCTCCGGTAGTTAAACGATTCAGAGTTTTTCAGAAAACCATTGCATAACTCCGGCAGCAATGCTTCCATAATGTTTTTCGGGAGGAGTTTTTATCCTCCGAAAACCACTTTATGCATGAATAATCTCCCGCCATAAACAACTCTGAGGAAATATACCCCGGGATTGATCTTATTCCCACTGCCAATTTCCCCTTCCCAGAAACAGGAATTCTCCCCTTGCGGCAATTTATCATCAACAAGTTCAGCAATGCGTTTTCCACTAAGGTCATAAACTGAAATGTTAACAAAGCTGCTTTCCGGCAGTTCAAAATTCACATTTAGTCTGTCAGCAAATGGATTAGGAAATGCATTGAACATCAGATTCAATGACAGATTTACATCAATACCAACATTCAGTGGACTGTAATTCAGAACCATATCTTTAAAGTTGGGTTCATCAGGAACTACCAATGAAACGACATCTGTCCCTTTGTTGAATGTAATCTTTGTAGAAGGACCAACAGCCCCACCACCGGCAGAGTTTCGTTCAGTAAACTCCACCCATATTTCGTATTGACCATCAGGAACAAGATTTCCCGAAGCATCGCGACAGTCCCAGATGATGGTATGCTGCTGATGATTTTGCAGGGTAGCACCAGTTATTGCATTCACGCTGTTGTAGTTAGAAGAATTCACCCATTTAACCAGGTGTTGCTTACGTACACCAGCCATTATTTTTCGTGAAATAACAAAATTGCCTTGGCTGTCTTTCACCCATATTGCAAGCACATTTCGGGGAGAATATGTGGCGTTGTTTGTGACTGTAAGCACAGAAAAGCTGAGAGAACCATCTGTAAATGATATCTGAGATGGAATCTGAGCTGCAGATATCATTGAAAAAAATGAAAAAACAGTGAGCGTTATCAACTTGATGATTATTCTTTGTTTCATAGTTTTGTTTCCTGTGGCGTAAATGTAATCAAATTCTTGTACCAATCAACTTTTGGAAATGTGGTCAGAAAAAATCCCCGGATCAATAACTGAGCCGGGGATTTTAATAAATTATTGGAAGTAATTACTTAGCGTATTTAAAATCCTTACCCAGATAACGGGCAGAGGTACCAAGAATTTCCTCGATGCGAAGCAACTGATTATACTTTGCTATCCGGTCTGTACGACTTGCTGATCCGGTTTTGATAAGTCCGGTATTGAGAGCAACGGCAAGATCAGCGATAGTGGTATCTTCGGTTTCGCCTGAGCGATGACTCATAACAGCAGTGTAGCCATTGCGGTAAGCCAGATTCACAGCATCAATTGTTTCGGTAAGTGTACCAATCTGATTAACTTTTACCAGAATTGAATTGGCTACGCCCTGATCAATCCCCATCTGTAAACGTTTGGAATTGGTAACAAATAAATCGTCACCAACCAGCTGAATCTTGTTACCCATAACATCTGTCATAAGTTTCCAGCCATCCCAGTCGTCTTCTGCCATTCCATCTTCAATTGAAATAATGGGGTATTTATCCACCCATGATTTCCAGTAGTCAACCATTTGCGAAGGAGTCAACTTATCACCTGTTGATTTTTTCAGATGATAAACTTTTTCATCCTCAAGCCAGTATTCAGATGAAGCAGGGTCGAGTGAAATAAAAATATCTACACCAGGTTTGTATCCGGCTTTTTCAATGGCCTGAAGAATAACGGTAATGGCTTCTTCATTTGATTTCAGGTTAGGAGCAAATCCACCTTCATCGCCAACATTGGTAGAATATCCGGCATTTTTCAATACTGATTTCAGGTTGTGAAAAACTTCGGCACCCATGCGCAGCGCTTCCGAAAAATTGGGAGCACCAACGGGCATAATCATAAATTCCTGAAAATCAATTGCATTATCGGCATGAGATCCTCCGTTGATGATATTCATCATTGGAATTGGAAGAGTATTGGCATTAACACCACCAATGTACCTGAAAAGGAACTGATTAGATTCCTGAGCTGCAGCATTTGCGACAGCCAGTGAAACGCCTAAAATTGCATTTGCGCCCAAACTGGATTTATTTGGAGTGCCATCAATTTCAATCATTCTGCGATCAATCTCGTTTTGTTCAGATACCAGATAGCCTTTCAGTTCTTCGGAGAGTACTTTATTTACATTCTGAACTGCTTTCAATACGCTTCTGCCAAGGTAAATATTCTTATCACCATCGCGAAGTTCAGCAGCTTCATGAATTCCGGTTGATGCACCTGATGGAACAGCAGCGCGTCCCATAATACCGTTGGTGGTGTAAACATCCACTTCAATGGTAGGATTGCCACGGGAGTCAAGAATCTGACGGGCAAAAATGTTAGCTATTGCACTCATTTTTTTTAGATTTAGTTATTATTGTGTTAACTTAGGTTCATTGTTTTACAGAAAACTAAAAAAAGAGGAAACCAGTAAACAGACAAAATGAGGACAAAGTGAAATCACCTTACCCTCATTTGGACTATTGCAATTTCATTACTCTTTTGTTTCGGTCGGCTCCGGAGTTGCACCTTCTGTAGGTTCTTCAGCAACTTCAACATCATCAACAGATGCAACGACAGTTTCTATAGGTTTACCAGCAGCTACTTCAGCTTTTGGTTTAATAGCACGACTTCTGCGGGTAGTTTTAGCTTTTGGAGCTTCTTTAGCTGCAAGCATATTTTCGTTGAAGTCCACCAACTCCATCATACACATTTCAGCATTGTCACCCAACCGGTTTCCGGTTTTAAGAATTCTGGTGTATCCTCCGGGGCGATTGGCAACCTTCACAGAAACCTCGCGAAATAAAGCGATAACCGCTTCTTTATTTTGCAGATAACTGAAAGCCGTGCGGCGTGAGTGGGTAGTATCGTCTTTTGAGCGGGTAATCAGAGGCTCAACATATCCTCTTAGAGCTTTTGCTTTTGCAAGGGTTGTGTTGATCCGTTTATGAAGGATAAGCGACGCAGCCATATTCGAAAGCATAGCTTTGCGGTGGGCGCTTGTCCTTCCAAGGTGATTGACTTTCTTTCCGTGTCTCATTTCAATTAATCCTTATCAAGTTTATATTTTGCGATGTTCATTCCGAATTCCAGATTTTTCGACTTCACAAGCTCTTCAAGCTCAGTGAGAGATTTTTTTCCAAAATTGCGGAATTTCAAAAGGTCATTTTTGTTGTATGAAACCAATTCGCCAAGGGTTTCCACATCAGCAGCCTTCAAACAGTTTAATGCACGTACTGAAAGATCCATGTCAACCAGTTTGGTTTTCAATAGCTGCCTGATGTGCAATGATGTTTCATCAAATTCTTCAGTAACTGCTTTCTCTTCAGTATCAATTGTAATTTTCTCATCTGAGAAAAGCATAAAGTGATGGATCAGAATTCGCGCAGATTCTTTTAAAGCATCTTTTGGGTTTATTGAACCATCGGTAACAATTTCCAGAATGAGTTTTTCGTAGTCAGTTTTCTGCTCTACTCGAAAATTCTCAATTGTAAATTTTACGTTTTTAATCGGAGTGTGGATAGAGTCAATTGCAATTGTTCCAAGTGGAGCATTGGGTTGTTTATTTTCCTCTGCCGGCACATATCCACGACCCTTGTCAACAGTGAGCTCAATGGTCAGTTTGACCGATGGCTCCATGTGACAAATTTCAATTTCAGGATTCAAAACCTGAAACACAGATAGGTATTTGTTAATATCACCTGCCTGAAATACATCCTGACCCGAAATAACCATTCTGATTTTCTCACTGGTTTCAGTTTCGAGCAATCTTTTGAACCTGACTCTCTTGAGATTCAGAACGATATCGGTTACATCTTCTACAACGCCTTTGATCGATGAGAACTCCATATCAACACCTTCAATCTTGATTGAGGTGATGGCATATCCTTCCAACGAAGACAAAAGAATTCTTCGGAGTGCATTGCCGATTGTAATACCGAATCCTGGTTCAAGAGGCCTGAATTCAAATATGCCTTTTGAATCATCAGCTTCGATCATGATAACCTTTTCAGGTTTTTGAAATGCTAATATTGCCATATACTCTTCCTCTTGTGTAATGAATAAAAAAAATGCAAAAACCTTATTTAGAGTACAACTCTACGATAAGTTGCTCCTTAATGTTCTCGGGTATATCCTCACGTGAAGGCAGAGTAAGCAGCTTTCCTGACAACAAATTGCTGTCCCATTCCAGCCATGAATAAGTATTCCGTTTTGAAGTTATGGCATTCTGAATAACTTCAAGAGATTTTGATTTTTCTCTTACCGAAACAACATCACCTGTTTTGACTTCGTATGAAGGCACATTAACAACTGATCCGTTAACCATGATATGACGGTGAGAAACCAACTGACGGGCAGCACTTCTTGAAGGAGCTATTCCAAGACGATACACCAAATTGTCTAATCTGGATTCGATCAGCTGAAGCAGTACTTCACCTGTAATACCTTTTTTACGGCTGGCTTTATGGAAAACATTTTTAAATTGTTTTTCAAGAATACCGTAGGTATATTTGGCTTTCTGCTTCTCCTGAAGCTGAGTGCCATATTCTGAAAGTTTTTTGCGCCTCTTCGAGTTACCGTGCATACCGGGAGCGTAGTTCTTTTTTTCGAAATACTTATCCGGTCCGTAAATCGGATCCTTGAATTTGCGGGCAATTTTGGTTTTTGGACCTATGTACCTGGCCATAATTACTTGTTATTTTATTGTCAATTTATTTTGCAACTTGCTCCCGGTTTAACTTCACCATCCTGCATTGAAAATACCGGAGACTATACCCTACGTCTTTTGGGAGGGCGACAACCATTGTGAGGAAGTGGGGTTACATCCATAATTTCAGTGACTTCAATACCTGAAGCATGAATTGTACGAATTGCTGATTCTCTTCCAGAACCTGGTCCTTTAACAAACACTTTTACTTTGCGCAAACCCATATCGAATGCAACTTTTGCACATTCGGTAGCAGCCATCTGAGCAGCATACGGAGTGTTCTTTTTCGAACCTCTGAAGCCCATCTTTCCAGCTGAAGCCCAGCTAATAACCTGGCCTGAGTTGTTGGTAAGTGAAATGATGATATTGTTGAACGAGGCGGCTACATAAGCACGTCCGATCGGATCAACTTTTACGACTCTTTTCTTTGATGTTTTAGCAGTTTTTGCCATAACAATTTTTTTTCGACAAAATTCTTTACGTTATTTTAAGCAGCAAGGCTGGAATTCCAGCTCTTAACCTTTAGTTGCTTTCTTCTTGTTGGCAACAGTTTTCTTCCTTCCCTTACGGGTACGGGCATTGTTTTTCGTACTCTGACCACGCAACGGAAGTCCCAGACGATGTCTTACTCCTCGGTAGCAGCCAATATCCATCAATCGCTTAATGTTGGTCTGAACTTCTGAACGCAAAGCACCTTCAACCTTAAACTGGTCGCCGATTATTGTACGAATAGCGTTTTGCTCATCGTCATCCCAGTCCTGAACTTTCTTACTAAGATCAACACCGGCGGTTTGCAAAATCTTTTGGGCGGTACTCCGACCTATTCCGTAGATATAGGTCAGTCCGATCTCGCCTCTTTTGTTTTTAGGTATATCAATACCAGCAATACGTGCCATATATTGTTTTGTTGTTTGTTAAACTGGGTTATCCTTGTCTTTGCTTGAACTTAGGGTTCTTTTTGTTGATAATGTACAACCTCCCTTTTCGTCTGACGATCTTACAGTCAGGTGTCCGCTTCTTGACAGATGCTCTTACTTTCATTTTACAAGATGGTTTTTTTATTTGTATCTGAAAATTATTCTTCCTTTGGTCAGGTCATAAGGTGACATTTCAAGCTTCACCTTATCACCGGGCAAAATTTTGATGTAGTGCATTCTCATCTTACCCGAAATGTGGGCAGTAATGATATGTCCATTCTCCAGTTCAACACGAAACATTGCATTGCCGAGTGATTCGGTCACTGTTCCGTCCTGCTCTATCGAAATCTGTTTTGCCATTTATTCAAAAATTAGTTTATTGACTCAAGTACTTTTTCTATTTCATCAAACGATGAAAGAATTTCGGTTTTTCCTTCTCTGATTGCAATTGCGTGCTCGTAATGTGCCGAAGGTTTTCCATCAATTGTTCTTATGGTCCATCCGTCCTTGTCCTGGTTTACCTGCTTTCGCCCCAGATTAATCATAGGCTCAATACAAATGACCAGTCCGTTCTGCAAAATGCTACCTACTCCCCGCCTTCCATAATTTGGTATTTCCGGTTTTTCGTGAAGATGTTTTCCAAGACCATGTCCAACAAGATCACGCACTACAGAATAGCCAAAACTCTCAACATAGGTTTGTATTTCATAACCTATATCACCTACCCTTTTTCCAACCTGCGCAGCGTTTATGCCAAGATATAACGATTCTTTTGTTCGCTTCATCAACATAAGCACTTCTTCGCTTACATTACCTACTGCAAATGAATAGGCAGAATCTCCATAGAATCCGTTAAGAATTACACCACAGTCAACAGATACCAGATCTCCATCCTGCAATATTTGCTTTCCGGGTATTCCATGCACAACCACATCATTTACCGATACACATAAAGTTCCCGGAAATCCTCCGTAACCTTTAAACCCTGGGATTGCTTTATGATCTCTGATAAAAGTTTCAGCGACTTTATCAAGCTCCAGCGTTGTTACACCGGGTTTTATATGCTTTGCAACTTCAGCAAGTGTTTTACCAACAAGTAAAGAACTTATCCTTATTAATTCAATCTCTTCGTCAGTCTTGTAATAGATCATCTTGTCAGCTCACAATTCTGTCAATCAATTTAGCCCATATTTATTGATGAGCGGCCTTTTATACGTCCTGATTTTGTCAGGCCGTCATAATGCCTCATCAATAAGTGGCTTTCAATTTGCTGCAGTGTATCCAGAACAACCCCTACAAGAATAAGCAGTGAAGTGCCTCCGAAAAATTGCGCAAACTGTCCTGTAACACCCATCAGCGAAGCAAAAGCAGGCATGATGGCTACAAAAGCAAGGAACAATGAACCAGGAAGCGTGATACGCGACATAATCTGGTCAATGAACTCAGCAGTTCGTTTTCCGGGTTTAACACCCGGTATAAAACCATTGTTCTTCTTCATATCTTCTGCCATCTGATTCGGATTAATGGTAATGGCAGTATAGAAATAAGTGAAAACAATGATCATCAAAGCAAATACAAAATTATACCAGAAACCATTAACATTGGTAAATGCCGCAGCAAATCCTGACAGTGTTTCTGATTCAGCAAATCCAGCCAAAGTCAAAGGCAGAAACATGATTGCCTGAGCAAAAATGATTGGCATAACGCCGGCTGCATTAACTTTAAGTGGTATGTATTGCCGTACCCCTCCATATTGTTTGTTTCCAACAATACGTTTGGCATATTGCACCGGTATCCGTCGGGTTCCCTGAACAAGCAATATACTAAGAAGGATAACAGCCATAAGAACAGCAAGTTCGACAATAAAAAGAACAAGTCCTCCGCCTTTTTGTTCCATACGTGAAATCAATTCACCAAAGAGAGCAAATGGAAGACGTGCAATGATACCGATCATAATTATCAGAGAAATCCCATTACCAATACCTTTGTCAGTAATTCTTTCGCCTAGCCACATTACAAACAGAGTACCAGAGATAAGAATCAAAACAGATGACACCCAGAAAAATGTGGTCGGGGATGTAATTGAGGGATCGAAAGGAGTAATGGCTTCGGCGGGCAATTGTGAGATAAGATTCGCAATATAACCCGGAGCCTGAAAACCTGTAATCAGAACAGTAAGATACCTGGTAATCTGATTAATTTTCTTACGTCCGCTTTCGCCTTCTTTCTGAAGTTTCTGGAAATATGGGATAGCCATACCCAGAAGCTGAACAACAATAGATGCCGAAATGTAAGGCATAATTCCCAATGCAAAAATTGAAGCATTTGAGAAAGCCCCTCCCGAAAACATATTGAGAAGGCCGAGCAATCCACTACTCGTCTGGTTCTGAAGATTGGCCAGCTGGTTTGGATCAACACCAGGCAGAACAACATAAGAGCCTAATCTGTAAAGTAAAATTATACCAATAGTATAACCGATACGTTTACGAAGATCTTCGATCTTATAGATGTTTCTTATAGTCTGAATGAAACGTTTCATCTATTATTTAGAGTTTGATAGCCTGACCACCAGTTGATTCAATGGCTTTAACAGCAGAAGCTGAGAAAGCATGAGCTGTAACATCTACTTTAGCAGTTAATTCGCCACGACCAAGAATTTTCACTTTGTCGTTTTTTGAAATGTAACCGTGTTCGATCAGCAGTGCAACATCAATAACCTCAACTTTAAGGTTTGCAACCAATTGTTGAATGATATCAATATTGAGGCTACGATACTCAACCCGGTTTATATTCCGGAAACCGTATTTAGGCACACGTCTGTAAAGGGGCATTTGACCTCCTTCAAAACCGAATTTTCTGCTGTAACCCGACCGTGACTTCGCACCTTTATGACCACGGGTTGAAGTACCTCCACGGCCAGTTCCCTGACCACGGCCAATTCTTTTGCAGTTTTTGGTTGATCCCGCTGCCGGTTTAAGATTACTTAAATCCATAATATTCTTACAATTAGTGTTGTGTACGTTTAAATTTCTTCAACTTTCACGAGGTGGTTGACTTTTGCAATCATACCTTCAATCTGAGGTGTTGCAACCACTTCAATAGGCCTGTTCATCTTCTTAATGCCTAAGGCTTTAAGAGTTAGTTTCTGGCGTTCGGGCTGTTTGATGCCACTCTTTATTTGTGTAACTTTTAGCTTTTTCATTTTTCAGCAGCATTAACCGTTAAAAACTTTGTTCAGGTCAATCCCACGCAGTTGAGCAATTGTATGTGCATCACGCATTTTTACAAGGGCATCAATGGTTGCTTTTACAACACTGTGAGGATTGGATGAACCTTTTGACTTTGCAAGAACGTCCTTAACTCCAACGCTTTCAAGTACAGCACGCATAGCTCCACCTGCAATAACACCGGTACCTGCTGAAGCTGGCTTAAGGAAAACAAGTGCTCCACCATATTTACCAAGTTGCTCGTGAGGAATGGTGCCTTTTTGAACCGGCACTTTTACCAGATTCTTTTTAGCATCATCAACACCTTTGGCAATGGCAGCAGTAACTTCCTTGGCTTTACCCAATCCGTAACCAACAACACCATTTTCGTTTCCAACTACAACAATAGCTGAAAAACTAAAGGTACGACCTCCTTTGGTTACTTTGGTAACCCTTTGGATACTTACCAGCCTGTCCTTGAATTCAATCTCGCTGGACTTAACTCTTTTTATATTTGCGTTTGTCATATCCATTAAAATTTAAGGCCTCCTTCCCTTGCTGCTTCAGCCAGGGATTTGATTCTACCATGATACAGGTAACCATTACGATCGAAAACTACATTTTCGATTCCAGCTTCGAGTGCGCGCTGGGCAATAAGTTTACCAACTTCCTTCGCCTGCTCAATTTTGGCCATAGGGGTTCCTGCAACTTCAGGAACACGTGATGACGCAGAAACAAGGGTTTTGCCCTCAAGATCATTAACGATCTGAGCATATATCTGTTTGTTGCTCCTGAATACTGTCAACCTTGGCTGCTCAGCAGTACCGGAAATCAACTTCCGGATTCTGAGTTTAATCATGTGTCTACTGTATTCTTTTCTGTTTTTGATAGCCATCCTTATCTTAGGAATTTTTTCCCGGTTACCCGGAAAGGTTGTTATTAACGATTTTTACTTATCAGATGCAGATTTTCCTGCTTTCTTCTTCACAATCTCACCCATGAACCTGATACCTTTTCCTTTGTATGGTTCGGGTTTGCGCAACGAGCGGATCTTTGCGGCAACTTGCCCCAAAAGCTGGCGATCGTACGATTTTAAAGTAATGGTAGGATTCTTTCCCCTTTCGGTTAAAGTTTCTACACTAACTTCGGCAGGCATTTCAAAGAAAATGTTGTGAGAATAACCCAATGCCAATTCCAGTGTGTTACCAACAGCAGAGGCTTTATATCCAACACCAACCAATTCCTGTACAACAGTAAAACCGTCGGAAACACCTTTAATCATATTGGCAAGCAATGATCTGTAAAGACCATGTTTGGATCTGGCTTCCTGAGTTTCATCTATTCTTCCAACCTGTAATTGGTTTCCTTCAATCTCAACGGTCAACAAATGCGAAATCTGCTGAGTAAGTTTTCCTAATTTACCTTCAACGGTAGCAAGATTCTCATCTGACACGGTGATTTTTACACCGGCGGGAATCTCAATAGGCATTTTTCCAATTCTTGACATTATAAATCTCCTCTCAATTAGCTAATGTAACACAATACCTCACCGCCAATTTGCAGGGTTTTGGCTTCTTTGTCAGTCATCAACCCTTTGTTGGTTGATAATATGGCAATTCCTAAGCCGTTTAAAACCCTTGGAAGCTCATCGGCACCAACATAGCGACGAAGGCCAGGCTTACTTATTCTTTCAAGTTTAGAGATCGCAGAAACCTTGGAAATCGGGTGATATTTCAACGCGATTTTTATGATTCCAGGGATGCTTTCATCCTCGAATTTGTAATTCAATATGTAACCCTTTTCAAATAAGATTTTGGTTATCTCCTTCTTCATTGTAGAAGTAGGAATTTCCACTATCCTGTGGTTGGCCATCACGGCGTTCCTCACACGGGTCAGATAATCTGCAATAGGATCTGTTACCATTTTATCCTTGAGTATTTCGTTTGTTCACTTAATTTAATTACCAGCTGGCTTTCTTCACTCCCGGAATCAGACCTTCGAGGGCCATGAAACGGAAATTTATACGAGAAATTCCAAACTGACGCATGTAGCCTTTAGGACGGCCTGTTAATTTGCAACGATTGTGCAGACGTACCGGAGAAGCATTCTTCGGCAACTTTTGGAGTCCGATAAAATCACCGGCTTCTTTAAGTTCAGCGCGTTTGGCTGCATATTTTGCAACAAGGCGCTCTCTTTTGCGCTCGCGTGCCTTCATTGATTCTTTTGCCATATCGTTATTTCTGATTTTTGAAAGGTAAACCAAATTCTTTTAACAGTGCCAGACACTCATTGTCGCTGCGGGCGCTTGTAACAAAGGTAATATCCATACCATTGATCTTCGACACCTTATCAATAAGAATTTCCGGGAAAATAATCTGCTCGGTTACTCCTAAAGTATAGTTTCCGCGACCGTCAAATCCTTTTTCGTTGATTCCACGGAAGTCTCTGATTCGAGGAATAGCAACAGAAACCAGACGATCAAGAAATTCATACATCCGGTCACCACGAAGGGTTACCCTGACTCCGATAGGCATGCCTTTGCGGAGTTTGAAGTTAGAAATATCCTTTTTCGATTTTGTTGCTACAGCCTTTTGTCCCGACAAAGCAGTCAGTTCATTAATTCCGGCTTCGATTAATTTCTTGTCAGCAATTGCAGTTCCAAGACCCTGATTGATGCTTATCTTAAGCAAACGGGGAACCTGCATTACAGATTTATACTGAAATTTTTCAGTAAGGGCAGGTACAACTTCCTCCCTGTATTTATCTCTTAAGCGTGGTGTATAGTTCATTACTTAATTACCTCCCCCGACTTTTTTGAATAACGGACTGATTTATTGGTTTTGGCATCAAGCTTTCTGCCAACACGTGTAGGTTTTCCGGTATTGTCAACAACCATAAGATTGGAAACATGAATACCAGCTTCTTTTTTCTCAATACCACCCTGTGCATTCTTTGCATTGGGTTTGGTATGTTTAGAAATCAGGTTTAGGCCTTCAACAATGGCTTTTTGTTTTTCAACATCCACATCAAGGACTTTTCCCTGCTTCCCTTTCGAGTCGCCGGCTATTACCTTAACGGTATCGCCTTTTTTTATGCTAAGTTTTGTGCTCATATTATGCCTGACACTTTACAGCACCTCTGGTGCCAATGAAACAATTTTCATGTATTGTTTTTCACGCAATTCCCTGGCAACAGGACCAAAAATACGGGTTCCTGACATTTCACCAGCTGCGTTGAGCAATACAACTGCATTATCATCAAAACGGATGTATGAACCATCGTTGCGACGAATCTCTTTTTTTGTACGGACAACCACTGCTTTTACAACTGTACCTTTCTTAATGTTTCCAGAAGGAATGGCATTTTTGACAGTCACAACAATTTTGTCGCCGATTGAGGCATATTTCTTACGTGTACCACCCAACACACGGATGCAAAGAACTTCTTTTGCTCCACTGTTATCGGCTACTGCAAGTCTTGATTCCTGTTGTATCATAATTACTTGGCCTTTTCAATGATTTCGATTAATCTCCAGCACTTGTTCTTGCTCAGCGGACGGGTTTCTGCAATGCGCACGGTATCACCGATGGTACATTCATTATTTTCGTCGTGTGCGGCAAATTTGGAGGTTTTTTTCACAAACTTTCCATATTTGGGATGCTTTTCGCGGCGTTCAATCTGAACGACTATCGATTTCTGCATTTTGTTGCTTACAACAACCCCAATTCTCTCTTTTCTCAGATTTCTGGTTTCCATTGCTTTTCCGGTTATTTGTTGTTAACGGTAGCCTTACCCTGAGCCGCAGCTGCTTCATTAACCTTGCGATTATGCAATTCTGTAAGCATGCGGGCGATGGTCCTGCGGTAACTTTTTATTTTATTGGGGTTCTCGAGAGGTGAAACAGCATGGTTCAGCTTGAGCTTGGTAAGCTGTTTACGCTCTTCCTCGAGCCTTTCAATAATCTCGGCTGTTGAAAGCTCTCTTATGACTTCTTGTTTCATCGTGCGTTATATTGATTCTTCAACGTAATCTCTTCTTACCACAAACTTTGTGGCTACAGGAAGTTTCTGGGCTCCCAGGCGAAGTGCTTCCTTTGCTACTTCTTCAGTTACTCCTTCTGCTTCAAACAACAGACGACCCGGGCTAATACGTGCCACGAAATATTCAGGAGCTCCTTTTCCTTTACCCATTCGGACTTCAGCAGGCTTTTTGGTAACAGGCTTATCCGGGAATATGCGGATCCAGATTTGACCTTCACGTTTCATGAAACGGCTGATTGCCTGACGGGCTGCTTCGATCTGCCTTCCGGTTATCCACGCTTCTTCCAGGGTTTTGATGCCGAATGAACCAAATGAAAGCTCTGCACCACGCTTGGTGTTGCCTTTCATTCTGCCTTTCTGCATTTTCCTGTATTTGGTTTTCTTTGGCTGTAACATTATTATCGGGTATTGAACGTGTTTCTAACTCGTTATTTGACAAATTATTTCTTACCGCGGTTACGGTTTCCAGCTCTCGGAGGTCTTCCACCACCTGGGCGCTGAGGCATTGACTTTTCACGTGGGTTGCCGGCTGCTACACTTTCTGTAGATGGGCTCAGGTCAACTTTTCCGTAAATCTCACCTTTACAAATCCATACTTTAATTCCAATCCTTCCGTAGGTTGTATGTGCTTCTGCTATCGCATAGTCAATATCAGCACGGAGGGTATGAAGTGGGGTACGGCCTTCTTTTATCATTTCGCTGCGTGCCATTTCAGCACCTGCCAAACGACCGGATATAAGTACCTTTATTCCTTCTGCTCCAATGCGCATGGTAGAGGCTATTGCAGTTTTGATGGCGCGGCGGTATGAAATCCTGCCTTCAATCTGACGAGCAATTGCATTGGCAACGATTACTGCATCCATTTCAGGACGTTTGATCTCAGAAATGTTGATTTGAATCTCCTTTTTGGTGATTTTCTTCAACTCTTCTTTGAGTTTATCCACTTCCTGACCACCCTTACCAATAATGATACCCGGACGGGCAGTATGTATAGTAACGGTAACCAACTTAAGCGTGCGCTCAATTACAATTTTCGAAACACCGGCTTTGGATAAGCGGGCATTCAGATATTGGCGGATATGAAAATCTTCAACAAGTTTGTGCTCGAATTTCTTACCACCATACCAGTTGGAATCCCAACCCCTGATGATGCCTAACCTGTTACCTATTGGATTTGTCTTTTGTCCCATTCAACAAATAATTAATTGGTTGTTTAAAGCCTGCTTTGCAGTAAATCTATTTTTCTTCAGTTATCATGTTATCGATCAACAACGTTACATGATTTGAACGTTTGCGGATTCTGTGTGCACGTCCCTGAGGAGCGGTGCGAATACGTTTCAATTGACGGCCACCATCAACACCCACCTCTTTGATATACAAGCTGGTGTCTTCTATACGAATGCCTTCATTTTTTGCCTGCCAGTTGGCAAGTGCAGATAAAAGCAGCTTGTGAAGCCTGGTGCTTGCATCCTGTGGAGAATGTTTCAGAACATGTAATGCATGTTCAACTTTCATACCCCGGATCATATCAGCGATCAGTCGCATTTTTCTGGGCGATGTAGGACAATTTCTGAGCGTAGCAAAAGATACACTCTTCTTTGCT
>Ga0351880_1074_pt1 | contig 29748 bp, 24 predicted proteins | sample BONcelFGM3001E13_FD_206766 | JGI IMG/M metagenome (GOLD analysis project Ga0351880, IMG submission 206766) | Enriched cells from coal bed in the Powder River Basin, Montana, United States - BONCAT cells FGM rep3 HSBNCT.FGM.300.1.E13 ...
TAAAAACGCGTGTCCAGCGCGGAAAGCGTTTACGATCATTTGTTTGTCGCGGCAAGCCAGGCAAACCCATTCTGGCTGTTGTACCCGGAGACCGTGAAGTTGACTTAAAAAAGGTTGCCGCTGCCGTTAATGAAAAGAAAGTCTCATTATCTACCCAGGCTGAAGCTGAAAAAATCACCGGCTTGCAGACTGGGGGAATTTCACCCCTGGCATTAATCAATAAAGGCTTTCAGGTTTTGCTGGATTCCACTGCCGCCAATTATTCAGATATTCACATTTCAGGCGGCCAGCGTGGATTGAATATTCGACTGCCTGTTGGCGCGTTGATTGAGCTTACCCGCGCCCGCCAGGCAGATATTTGCACTCATATTGAAGGATGATAATTACCCCTTCACTACCACCAGCGGTCGCAAACGTGCCACCTTGTTGGCAATCCCCGCGCCAACAACAACTTGCACAACCTGATCAACATCTTTATAAGCTTGTGGAGCTTCTTCTGCCAAACCGGCGTTAGAGCCCGCCTGCACCCATATCCCGGCTTTGCGAAGCTCATGGCGTAGATCTTCCCCTCTAACGCTTTTTTTAGCTTTACTGCGGCTCATCACCCTTCCTGCTCCATGGCAACAAGAACCTAAAGACCGCCGCATGCTTGTATCAGTTCCCGTCAGCACCCAGGAAGAAGTTCCCATACTTCCCGGCACCAATACTGGCTGCCCGATTTTCATGTACGCGTCCGGCAGGCCTTTTTCTTCGGGTCCAAAAGCCCGGGTCGCCCCTTTACGGTGGACGCATACCCGCGTTTCGCGCCCGTCAATGGAATGAACTTCTTCTTTGCCCATATTATGGGCGGTATCGTAAACCTGAAATAAATTCCAATCTTGAACCTTCCCCGCGAACACAGATTCAAAAGCTTTCCGCGCCTGATGGGCCAGCAATTGACGGTTCGCAAACGCGTAATTCGCGGCGCAGCGCATGGCAGCTAAATATCTCATTCCCTCCGGCGAATCCAGGGGCGCGCACACCAGTTCGCGGTCTGGTAATTGAATGCCATACCTTTTTACAACACTTTGAAATTCTTGCACATAATCAGTGCAGATCTGGTGACCAAAGCCGCGAGAACCACAGTGGATCATCAAACTTAAACAACCTTCAGACAAGCCCATAACCTGGGCAGCCTGGCTGTCAAAAATCTGTTCCACCAGATCCACCTCAATAAAATGATTTCCTGAACCCAGGGTTCCCAATTGATCTTTCGCCCGTTCCAATGCCTTGCGGCTCACCGTGGAAGGATCTGCTCCTGTCAGCCTGCCCATCTCTTCCGTGCGAAGCAAATCCATTTCTGTGGCCGCGCCGCTTTTTCGAGCCCATTGAGCGCCTTGCGCGCAAACATCTTCCAACTCCTTTTGAGTCAGAGTTTTGTTTCCCCTGGTTCCCACCCCGCTGGGACAAAATTTGTTTAACGCGATTGCCAGCCTCTCCAACAAGGGATAGGCATCTTCCAATGGGATACGGGTCGCCATCAGGCGCACCCCGCAGTTGATATCATAGCCAATCGCGCCTGGCGAAATCACCCCATCAGAAAAGCGCGTGGCAGCCACACCCCCAATAGGAAAACCATACCCCTGGTGTACATCCGGCATGACCAATACGTTACCAGCCACACCAGGCAGCGTAGCCGCGTTAATCGCTTGCTCAACTGACAAATCCTCCAGAGCGTCTTCCAATAGAGATTTGGTGGCAAAAAACCTGACCGCTACACGCATATCCTGACGGAAACTTGCCGGTAGTTCCCACTCATATTCTGTGATTCTAGAAAAATCATTTAACTTCACCATGATCATTCAACTCCAATCACCCCTAAACATCAAACACCAATGTCGCTTCTAATCCACGCGGTGTCAGTTCTACCTTTAATCCGCTATACGTTACCGCCTTGATTTCTTTGGATTGAGATAGTAGCCGGATAGCCTGTGATGAAACATTCAATCCAGATTTACCACCATGAAAAGTAAAATTTGTTAACACAAGGCGATTTGTGTCCATTTGAAAAAGCAGTTCTGATAGAAATCCTACCAGACTGGTTTCTTGATCATCTCCCTGGATTGAAAACTTAACCGTGCTGGCAGGGTTAGTTGGATCTAATTTAACCATTTGTAAAGCATACATTGCTTCACCTGCCTGAATTAATAAGTCCCAAAAATTCGGCGCCCAAATTCTCACTGCCCAATCAGCAGTGTGAGGTATTTCAATAAATCCGCGGGCCTTGTCAGAAGTGATCATTCGGTATAATAATTATATAATATGAAAACTCCTCTTGATATAATCGAGATTCGCTTGAAGACAATTATCGAATCCAGCGCGCAGCTATTGCCAGAAAGCTTGCGCAAGCAATCGCTGGCTGAGAGATTGATCGCGTCAATGCGCGCGTCGTTGCGTGAAGATCATACCGGTCAGATAGTAGCCGCCCATATCTACTCCATTTATGTGCACCCCGATTCACTTGCCCGCTGGACCGAAAAATCAGAGGTCTTCACCATTCTTTCGCAAGAATTGGCAGATTCTGCGATTGAAGCTGGAATTATGTTTACACAACCTCCTGCCATTCGCCTGCTGCCAGACGGCAATCTATTCCTGGAAGAAATCCGGATAGATGCTGGCTTTGCCGCAGAAAATGTGGAACAAACATCAGCGATCCCTGTTTCAACTGCCTCTTTGCGAGGCAGAGAAACCCCTGACCCAAGGCCACTGAACGCGTTTTTAATTGTTGAAAATGACATCTTTCCTCTGCGTGACGCGGTTATAAATATTGGCCGGCGCGTTGACAACCATATCATCATTTCTGATCCCCGTGTTTCGCGCTCCCACGCGCAATTACGAGCTGTCCACGGACGATATGTTATTTTTGACCTTAACTCAACCGGCGGCACCTCTGTGAATAATCAGCGCATTGACCAACACACACTCAAGCCGGGCGATGTAATTTCCCTTTCCGGTGTTCCCCTGATATATGGGGAAGACCACGACACCTCCGTGGATGATACCGGTGAGCTTCCTGGTTTAATTAATTCCACTTCTAACCAGCAGGATTAAGAAAAATGACCGCTATCGTTGTTTTGATATTAAGAATCCTCATGGCCGCAGCCCTGTATGGCTTTGTAGTCTGGGTGGTGTTAACTCTCTGGCGAGATTTGCAGCAGCAAGCCCGATTATTATCTGGCAGAACCATTCCAACGCTTACCCTGGCAGCCCCACATTTGAACCCGCCCCTATCTCATCAAGTTTCCACCCAGGAAGTCATCGTTGGCCGCGACCCAGGCTGTGATCTTCTTGTCACCAACGACACCGTTTCAGCTCGCCACGCGAAAATCAGTTATCATCACAAACAATGGTGGGTTGAAGACTTGCGTTCCACCAATGGAACATATTTGAACGACGAAGGCGTTCAGACCGCCACCGTTATCATCAGTGGAGACGATTTACGCCTGGGAGAAGTTGAATTTCAAATTCAAATTGAAAAAGGGTAGCTTTTTATTTTTTCCCCGCCCTGTATTTATTATTAATATAATCTTCCAATAATCGAAACTCAACCTGACTGGGTATAATCAGGTTTAATATGGTATGACCAAATGTGAAATCCATGCAAACTCATCCTGAAGAGGAAATTGGCCGCTGGCTCATACAAAAAAAACTTTATCTTGTCACCGCGGAATCCTGTACCGGTGGACTGATCGGCGACCGCGTTACCAATGTTCCCGGCTCGTCAGATTATTATCTGGGTGGTGTTGTTACCTATTCCAACCAGACCAAAATTGACCTTCTGGGTGTGCATGAGCCAACCTTGCAAAAATATGGCGCGGTTAGCTGCGAAATCGTGCTTGAGATGGCACAGGGAGTCCGCCGCCTCTTTGCTTCTCCCTCGCATGGGCATGAAACCGTTGGACTTTCCATCAGCGGGGTTGCTGGCCCTGCTGGCGGAACAAAAGAAAAACCGGTTGGATTGGCATGGATTGGCCTTAGCGCGCCGGATGGGGATTGGGCCTGGAAAATAATGGGCACAGGTGATCGCCTGGCAAATAAGACTTTTTCTGCTGATCAGGCATTACATTATCTTTTGGCTGTTCTTTCTGGAAAGAAGCCATCTCCGACCTTGGATGTGTTTACCCGTTCCTCTCCAAAAGGGGAAGAAATACCCACCCGTCTGATTTGGAATGGCGAGGTCTTTGAAATTGCTGACATCGGCCGCCACTGGCACGATGAGCTGGGCGAGCATTGGCTTGTGATGAATCCGTCCGCGAAAACCGCCCGCCTTACCCGCCTGCCAACAGGTGCCTGGTCATTATCAAGTATCGCGCCTGGTCGAAAGCCTGCGTAACTCATCTCAACCTTGATAGACAAGTTATAAAAAAGATGTCAACCAACAATTCAATTCATATTCACACGGAAAGCTCGCGTACCAATCGTCCGCTGCGAATTCTCTTATTGACTGCCAATGCCGGTTTTGGACACCGAAGTGCCACATTGGCAATTGAAGAAGCATTTAAGGAATTGTACGGCAGCCGAACGCAGATCTTTGTGGTCAATCCGTTTGACGACAAACGCGCGCCTATCTTGCTTCACGATTCCCAGGCAGATTATGACAAAATTGTTCGGAGCATGCCTGAGCTTTATCGTTTGGGGTATGAGGCTTCTGACGCGGCTATTCCTACTATCGTTGTTGAAAGTTTTCTGACAGTATTGTTGTTTGAATTAATGGAAGATATCATCCGCCAGATTAAACCGGACGCGATTGTCACCACATATCCTCTTTATCAGGCTCCATTATCCGCTTACTTCACGATATCGAGGCATTTCATTCCATTTATGACTGTAGTCACTGACCTGGCGACTGTTCACCGCATCTGGTTCAATGAACATATTGACCAGCTCTTTGTACCGACAGAGACAGTTAAAGAATTGGCATTAGATTATGGGATAAGCGAGGACACCATCACGATTAGCGGTATACCCGTCCATCCACGCATCTCTCGAGAAAAGCGATCAAAAGAAGAAATCCGCGAAGAATTGGGGTGGCAGAAGGATATTACAACCATTCTGGCAGTGGGCAGCAAGCGGGTTGATGGAATGATGGAAACCCTGGATGTTGTCAATCATTTTGGCAGCCCCCTGCAGTTGGCAGTCGTGGCAGGAAAGGATAAAGAGACTTATCAGACGCTAAAGAAAATTGAATGGCATATTCCAGCGCATATTTATGACTTTGTCGATAATATGCCCACTTTGATGCGCGCCTCGGATGCCATCATTTGTAAAGCGGGTGGCCTTATCACCACCGAATCGCTTGCCGCTGGCCTGCCGATGATCTTTATCAACTTGATTCCTGGTCAGGAGACCGGAAACGCGGAATATGTGGTATCTAATGGTGCCGGAGACATGGCGCGAAAGCCTTTCGAAGTATTATCGCTGCTTAAACATTTCACTATGAATAATAACGCTTTACTGAAAGAGCGGGCATTCAATGCCCAGAAGCTGGGTAAACCTTATGCCGCATACGAAGTAGCCCGCCTGGCTTTTGAGGCTGCTGAACGCGGCCCATTTACCCGCGAGCGCAAAATACTACAAATCCGTCCAAAATTGATTGACCTTCTCAACCAAAATCATATCGCCCTTAACAAAGAATCTGAAAACAAATAAAGAATAAAAAAGCGCGAACCATCAGGCTCGCGCTTTCTCTTTCGATCAGTTTTAATTATCCAAGCCGCTTGCGTTCATCTTCCACTATACTAGGTTCCAATTTTATGAACAGAGGTCCGGGTTGATTAAGCTTTTGGCCGGGTTTCAATTGGCTAGGCATCCAATCCAGCTTGCCAACCTGGCCATGATAGCGCAGCACTGTATGGCTGCCCAAATCATCACCCACCGTCTCCACTGATTGAACACCAAACAACGGCGTATCATAACCCAAATAATTATGCAGTTTTTCACTGGTGAATGGCAAGAAAGGCGACAGCATGACCTTAAGGCTGTCAATTGCCCGCATCGCGGTGTAAACCGACCGTGCGGCTGCTTCTCTGTCAGTTTTTATTTGCTTCCAGGGCGCTGATGTATCCAGATATTTATTTACCTCGCTGGCCAGGCGCATGGCTTCTGCAAGGGCAGCGCGTAAGCGTACCGCTTCCATTTCTTTTGCCACGCTTTCAAAACCCGCGTCCACTTTTTCCAACAGATCAAGGTCTTCGGAGGTGAGTTCTCCGGGATCAGGTACAACTCCTTCCCAATGCTTGTTGGCAAAAGAAAGCACCCGGTTGGCAAGGTTTCCCCATGTCGCGACCAATTCGTCATTATTGCGGCTCAAGAATTCATCCCAAGACCAGTCACTATCCTTGGATTCAGGCATATTCACTGTCAGGTAATACCGCAGCGGGTCTGGATCATAGCGGGAGAGAAAATCTCTGGCATAAACAGCCCAATTGCGGCTGCCAGATATCTTTTGCCCTTCCAGGTTCATAAACTCATTGGCAGGAACATCGAAAGGTAGAACTAACGGTTTTCTTTCAGTTATTCCATTCAATTCATCAAACGCCTCACCCACACCCAGCAGTTCAGCCGGCCAGATGATTGCATGGAATGGAATATTGTCTTTTCCAATGAAGTAATAGGAGCGGGTTTGCGCGTCTTGCCACCAATCACGCCAGGATTCTTGCTCACCGTTGATTTTTGCCCACTCAATTGCCGCTGAGAGGTAACCGATTACCGCCTCGAACCAAACGTACAGGCATTTTCCATCCCAACCTTCCATAGGCACTGGAATACCCCATTCCAGGTCGCGGGTGATCGGTCTTCCGCGTAAGCCTTCAGACTCAATCTGACCCAAAGATTGGCGCAGCACATTTGGCCGCCAATAAGACTCCCGTTCGCGCAAGAAATCGGCTACCTGTCCCTGCAATTTACTCAGGTCGAGATAATAATGTTCGGTTTCCCGTAATTCAGGGGTAGAACCATCAATCTTCGAGCGCGGGTTAAGTAACTTTGATCCTTCCAACAAGTTTCCACACTTATCACACTGGTCGCTGCGCGCGTTATCATAACCACATATATAGCAGGTCCCTTCCACATAACGGTCCGGCAAAAAGCGCTGCTGACTGATCGAATACCACTGCACCTGGCTGTCTTTATACATAAAACCATTCTTCTCCAGCGCTAAAAACATTTTTTGCGCCACATCAAAATGGTTTTCTGTGTGTGTGCTGGTAAACAGGTCATAAGTCAGACCAGCTTTTTGAAACAGGTCCAAAAAGCCTTCATGAAAGCGCTGGTAAACGGCTTCAGCGGTTGATTTTTCAGCATCCGCCCGCACTGTAATCGGCGTGCCGTGCGAATCTGAACCGGACACCATTAAGACGCGTCTGCCGCGCAGGCGGTTGTAACGTGCAAAAATATCGGCCGGAAGATACGCCCCGGTCATGTTTCCGACATGGATTTCAGCGTTCGCGTATGGCCACGCTACTGCAATTAATACTGTCTCAGGCATTCTTCACCTCTGCTTAGAATGATCATAAAATTTTATCACAGAACAACCGCACGCTTGCAATTTGCATTCTATTTTATTGGACAGAAACTGTTTCGTTTTCAGTTTTGTAAAGTTGATCTAATTGACGATTTTCCCATTCATTCGGTATACTCTTAATACCCTTTACCGGTTGCCCACATCATCCATTTTCTTAACAACCTTAAATGTGCCGGTAACATCGCTTAACCCCAGAATATCTGGGTTTGTAAGTAAACTATGATGGCTGAAAACAATGATTAGAAACACAGACCGGGGCATCCTATCGCTTTTCTCAGCTTGTTTGTTATTATTTTCTTTTTTGATCATCCCTTCCAATATCCCGGTTGAGGCTCAAAGCGCGGGCCCGCTGATTAGCGATTACCAATTTTTGACATCTGAGATTGGCTACAGTGGGATGGAAATGCAAGCAGCTCTAATCCGGTCTGATCACCCTTTGAAAACCTACAACAAAACCATATACGACGTAACTTATACCGCTGGCGATTTTGTTTCTATAGCCAGCTCACAGATCAATTTCGCCTTCAACCCACGCCCACTGTTGACAACTTTGCTGATAGACGACATGTACCAGCCTCTATATTCCCCAGATCTGCTCGATTATCTGGAATCCCTGGCACAGAATTTGTGGTCTGGCTATCTGGCGTACTCAGGCACGAATTCACCAATAACGTTGATGGGCGGTGAAGTGATCACTCTAGATTATGATAATGCCGCTTCATACGCGATTGCCCGTCATCTGGCTGCCTCCAGCCGCACCCAAATTGAATTGCTTCAAAAGACCAAGCTGTGGTCGCGGCAATTTGAAACCTTGTTCTCCACAGATCCTTCCTTTACCCCGCTCCAAGGTTTTAACGCAGCCCCATTGGTTCCGTTTATGGGCCCCACACTCGCCCATCCAAGCAGCTCGTTTATCAAAATTAATTCCTTTTTTGACCACGACAACCCCACTTACAACAACGACGGCAATATGCTGGTTTTCAATGGCAATTGGTATTCCAATGCCAATTCCAGTGGCTGTCTATTGGGGGTAAATTGCTATGCCGGGCATAACGGCATTGATTACAGCACCGGTGCCGGTTACCCCATCCTGGCGGTGGCCAATGGCACGGTGGACGGTTACTATTATGCATCGGACAACAGCTATATTAGAATTAATCACGGCAACGGATACCGCACCGTTATTTACCACATGGATCCACCTTATGTACGGCTGGGTGACACGGTAACCAAAGGCCAGGAGATCGGCTTATCTGGAAATTTAGGCTTTTCTACCGGCCCTCATCTTCATCTCGCGTTGCAGCGAATTAGCGACAGCCGTTACCTGGACCCCTACGGCTGGTGGGCAGACGGCACTGATCCCTGGAACCCCACAGGAAATTCCTGGGCTTGGGAGGGCGACCTGATCGCCGACAACCGCGAATTTCAATCTCAGCTGTTTTATCGCAGTTTTTGGAACACCGATAACAACGGGTACAATAACGAATCTCAATTCACATATAGTGTTAAAAATAGTTCCGCCTCCACCAACTGGGGTATTTGGGGCACATACATTCCCACTACCGATTCATTTAACGTTTTTGCCTATTGGCCGCAAAATGCAGCCAACACCTCCAGCGCGAAATACAAAATATTTCACGCTGCAGGCTCTTCGCTTGTTACGGTCAACCAGGCCACTGATGGAAACCGCTGGGTTAAACTCGGCACCTTCAACTTCAATCAGGGTCCTGCCGCGGTGATCCTCACAGATTTGGCGGATGATGAAAATAAACGGGTTTACTTTGACGCGATCAAATGGGAGTCTTCCACCCAACACCCACCCAGCGATTTGCGTCTTTCGAAAACCGACCTGGATGAGAATTATCCTGCCAATACGCCATTTGCCATCTTTACAACGGTAGATGCTGACCTTGGGGATACCTTTACCTACACATTGGTCAGCGGCACCGGCAGTACTGACAACGCCAGTTTCAGCATCGACCAGGACTTGCTGGTTCCATTGGTTTCTTTTGATTTCGAAACAAAGTCCTCTTATTCCATCCGCGTTCGCTCGACTGATAAAGATGGCCTTTTCATCGAAAAAGCATTTACCATTACCATCAACAACAAAAATGATCCGCCCACAGACATTATCCTCTCTGCAAACACGATCGCTGAAAACCGACCGTCTGGCACGCAAATTGGCCTGCTCACCACCGCAGACCAGGACGCCTCCGACACACATACTTATACTCTGGTGAGCGGGACTGGCAGCACTGATAACGCATTGGTCAGAATCAGTGGCAACAAACTGCTGTCCAATGCCAGCTACAATTACGAAAGTAAGAATTCCCTTTCCATCCGTTTGCGCACGACTGATAAAGCAGGCGCTCACTTTGAAAAAGTATTTACCATTTACATCCTCAATGTAAATGAGTTTGCGCCTACCAATATCACTCTTTCAAATTCATCCGTAAATGAAAACGCCCCAAATGGTGAACTGGTTGGAACTCTCACTGCCAGCGACCTGGACGGTCAGGATACCCACACTTTTACCCTGGTTAACGGCACGGGCAGCACCGATAACGCTTCCTTCCGGGTGGATGGCAATAGTTTGCTATCCAACCAGGTGTTTAACTTCGAAATCAAAAATCAGTATTCCATCCGCTTGCGGGTAACTGACAGCGGCGGGCTTACTTTTGAAAAAGCGTTTATCATAACCATTAACAACCGCAACGATCCACCTTCCGCTTTAAACCTGTCAGGAAATACAATTTATGAAAATCAACCCATTGGCACCCAAATCGGTATTTTTAGCGCGGTAGACGAAGACAGCGGAGAAACCTTTACGTATTCCCTCGTCGCCGGGGAGGGCAGCCAGGGCAACAGTGCGTTCAGCATACAATCCAATATTTTGAAAAACGCGCAAGTTTTAGATGCCGAAGCGCAATCAACCTACTCCATTCGGGTTCGCGTAACGGATAGCGGCGGCGCCACCCTGGACCGGCAATTCACCATTCTAGTATTAGGGGTCAATGAATTCTCTCCCACGGATATTGTTTTGACTCCCCCTTCAGTAAGTGAAAAACGGCCGCCTGGCACCACAGTTGGTCAATTCAGCGCGGTCGACCAGGATGTGCAGGATTCTCATACCTTTAGTCTTGTGGCAGGCAGCGGCAGCCAGGATAACGCGTCCTTCAGTATTGTTGGCAGCCAGCTGGTAACCGCGGCTTTCTTTGACTTCGCCGCAAAAACCAGTTATAGCGTACGCGTACGCGTACTGGACAGCAGCGGCTTGGCCTTTGAGAAAGCCATCACCATTACGATCATTGATCGACCGGAATTTTATTTTCCCCTTCCTTAATGGATTCCTTCAGAAAATGAGTTTTATGGCTGGCCTGAGTAAAATGCCAGCCATTTTTGTTTTCTTTTTCCCTTACTTTGTTAATTCCTAAGTGTTATCATTCATCCAATCCTCCTTTAAGAAAAGAGATCATATCCGGATGTTTCGTCGAATCCGCGCTTTGCAAAATGAATATCCCAAACAGTATTGGCTCTTATTCTGGGGTATGCTGGTCAGCACTGCTGGCATCAGCCTGATCTGGCCTTTCCTTACCATTTACCTGCGGGAAAAACTGGATCTACCCCTTACCACGATTGCCTTTCTAATCACCATATCCTCTGTGGCAACGCTATTCTCTTCACTGGTAATTGGACCGGTGATGGACCGCTTTGGCCGCAAAGGAGTAATGATTACCAGCTTGTTTTTAAGCGCGGTGATCTTCAGTCTGATGAGCTTTGCCCAAACCTTGCCCCAGTTTGTCATCCTGATGGCTTTGCGAGGCGCGTTCGCTCCGCTTTATTCAGTTGCCGCCGACGCCATGGTAGCTGATCTGATCGCGGATAAAAAACGTTCTGAGGCATATTCATTGTTACGGATTATCAACAATGTGGGTATCGCCCTTGGTCCTGCTATTGGCGGGTTTATCACCACCGGGTCTTACACGGCGGCATTTATCCTTGGTTCTTCCTCACTGGCAATTTTTGGGCTGCTGGTGATCTTCACCATCCGGGAAACTGCCCCCGCCCTGGTCAATACCAGTCACATCGAAGATTCTGAAACATCAGGCTACCGCGTTCTATTCAAAGACAACTTGTTTATATCATTCTGCGGCAGTATTACCCTGGCGCGCATCATGCCAGCTTTAGTGTTTGTTTTACTTTCCGTGTATGTCAAAGAGAACTTTGCCATACCTGAAAGCCAGTTTGGTTTTCTGATGACCACCAACGCCATTATCGTGGTGCTGTTCCAGTTTTCTGTCACCCGGCTTGTCAGTAAATTACCGCCATTAAGAGTCCTTGCTTTTGGCTCGTTGATATACGCGGTTGGTATTGGCAGCATTGCTTTAGGAGAGAACTTTTGGGCGTTTATGGCCAGCATGGTGGTGTTAACCTTTGGAGAACTGTTGATTGCCCCTACCGGCACCACATTGGCGTCACAACTTGCGCCTGCCGCTCAGCGCGGCCGGTACATGAGTGTTTATTCATTAACTGTCGGTATCGCGCGCGGAATTGGCCCGGTGTTTGGAGGGATGTTAAATGACAATTTATCCCCTGCGGCTATATGGTACGGGGGATCAGCTGCCGGCATATTGGCGTTTATCTGGTTTTTGGGATTATTCTTCCAGCGGCGCAACAGAGACGCAGCCGAAAATATCCTTACTCAAACATCTTCCGGCGACGCCAGTTGATGATTGGCGCGACCAGTTTCCTGAGGATATATTTCGCGTATATCACTGAGAACCAGCTGCCGCCCTCACGCCGGTGAACGCGCAGCATCTCTGGCCAACAGCGGTCATCCGCGGCAACCGTCTTGGCGTCACCATGCAAACGAAAATTCGCCCAATGGCGAGGGTGATAGACAACAGGAGCCTGCCTTGCCAGGCGCACCCAAAGATCGTAATCCATGGCGAAGTAAAATGATGGATCAAGTGGTCCTACTTTTTTCCACAGATCGTTGCGAAAAAACGCCGCTTGCTGGCCGACATGCACATAGCCTTGTCGCAGCTTGCGGTAGCTTGTTTGCGCGGAGGGAAAGTCTCCAATGACCTTGTCTTGCGCGTCGATGAATTTGACATGTCCGTAAACCAACCCAGTCTCTGGGTGGTTCATAAAATAATCCACCGCTTCACGAACCGCGCCTGGCTGAAGAGTATCGTCTGAATTTAACCAGGCGATTATCTCTCCATGAGCGCGGGAAAATCCTTTGTTAATCGCGTCCGTCTGCCCCTGGTCTTTTTCAGAAACCCACCAGGCAAGGCGGTTTTCATACTTCTTGATGATCTCCACACTGCCGTCAGCTGAACCACCATCCACCACAATATATTCAATTTCCGGGTAATCCTGCTCCAGTACAGACAGGATGGTCTTTTCCAGAAAAGCGGCCTGATTGAATGACGGTGTGATAATTGACACTAACATAATTTTTCTCTTTTACTTTTTCTCGCGCAGGTCATAAATTATATAATCACTGCTTTGCTCCAAAATCGGGTAATTCTCGTCCAGCAATTGTTTGACTTCTGGTTGGTTGTTCAGCTCATCCAGCAGCGTAACGACAAAATAATCTTTACCGGCAGTTTCCTCATCAAACAAGTTTCGCACATTGAATTCAACGCCAGCCAGCTTGCGGTAATTAAAATCTCCAGCAGTCATCCAGTTCGTCACACGCATCCAGCCCCAATACTGCAGTGGATAGCTGTAATTCTGCGCCAGCGCCACCACAGAAGCATTCTCACCTACTTTTTCACTTATGCGTGTCCAAAAAATCGGCTCGTTTCGAAAATCATCCCGTTTCAAAGCTACCCGCACATCCCATGCGCTGGTCACCACCACCACCAGCAGCACACCAGCCAATACCGGGTATGCCAGCCACTTTTTGGCTTGAATTCCGCGCACCAAGCTGTCCACTCCCCCAGCCAAACCCAAGCCTACCAAAGGAATCAGCGGCAGCTGGTAGTAGTCGTGGGTGGATATATGATAGGCGAAGGTAAAACCATATAGAAAATAACCAGCAAAAAGAGCCAGGAGCAGTCCCCTTGAGGCGCGCTCCCGTAGCAGCAAGATGCCCAAAATTGCCAGAATAAACCACTCAAAACCAACTGTGCTGGCAATTAAGCCTTTCCACTGCAGATAAAAAACTGGGTTTACCCACAGTTGTGGGAAAAATCGCAAGCTAAACTGTTCGCGCAGCAAACCTGAGATATATATGCCGTAAACATGGAACATGGCATAGGGCAATACCGCCAAAACGCCCATCACCCACACTTTCGGGTTTCTCAGCGCTTTAAGCAACCCCTGGTTAATCAGCACCACAACCAGGAATGGTATCCCAACAAAAAACACTGCCACTGACTTGCAAAGAATTGCCAGCCCTGCCAGCAATCCTGCTGCAATGCTCCACTTCCAATTGGAGGTTTTGCTCCAACGCACCAACGCCCACAACGCCAGCACAATTAATGCTGTCATTAAAGGATCAGGCTGAAAGGATCGGCTGGCGATTGCGCCATATTTTAAAAGCATGAAATACGCGGCGGCAAACAACCCGGCAGTGTTTCCTGCCAGCTCTTTGGCTAACATGAATAAACCAACCCCACCGGCGGTCCAGAAAAGGATAGAGTAAATTCGCGCGTACCAAATCGCTTCCTGTCCGGTGACCTTATAAGTTTGGGCAGTCAGCCATTCCATAAAAGGCGGCTCAATTAATCCCTCGGATTTCCACTGTTGTACAGCCAGTTCGCGTTTCCATTCTGGAATATCATCCAAATCCTGGTAGTACATCCCGCGTGCCATTAAAATCGAATGAAACTGCCGGGTTGGGTGAAAGTCCATCGGAGGGTCTTGTAAATCATAAAAACGGACCGCCAATCCCAATCCAAAGATAAACAGCAAACTTAATGCAAGCAGCCACTTTCGTTTTTCTAAAAATTGATCCAAATAGTTCATTGCACCTCACGGAATTGGGGAGGGATTTGATACTTACTTTGCTCGAAACAGGCGAGCCATTTCAGGGTCAGTAGCTAGTTGTTGCATTCGTTCAATCTGGTACCGTTCCTGAATGCCGGTAATTCCCAGCATTGATGCCAGGGTCAGCAATACCCGTTTCCAATCCAACATCACTCTGCCCGGGTCACGCCAGAATGCGCGCCAATATGCTGCCAAAGACCGCCCGTATTTTTGCCCTACCGAGCAATACCAGGCATTTAGCCAATGCGCTCCAGCTTTAATTTTTCGACGTTTGGATTTAAATTCTTTCGAAAATGGCTCAGTCACTGCCATCCAATCCACAATCTGGTAAGCTTCTCTTCCAAATCTGGCCGCCAAAGCCACATTTTTTGCGTCAGCATGGTATCGCGCCGCTGACCACAAAGCAGGCTGATGGTAAATTTTTGCTTCAGACGCCATTTTCAGCCACAATTGGTGATCAAGCAAATAATGAAAACGCGGATCAATTCCGCCCGTTTTTATATAAACCGAATGACGCATAAACACGGATGGCTGGCCGATGATATGAAAACTCATCAAATCCATTAAGTCATAATCCGGCAACCGCTGCACATTGATCGGCCGCCCGTTTCCATTCAACGAAACAACATCACCATAAACCAGACCCACTTCAGGTCTGGATTTTAACAGAGAGGCAGCTTGCAATATCGCGCCTGGCAAATAATAATCATCTGAATTTATCCAGGCGATAATTTCTCCATTGGCATGTTCCAATCCCTTGCGAATCGCGTCACCCTGTCCTTCGTCCGGTTCAGACACCCACCAGGCCAACTTTTGTTCATATTTGCGGATAATATCCACGCATCCATCCGTGGAACCTCCATCTACAATGATATATTCCAGATTAGGGTATCCCTGATTAAGTACGGAAAGAATCGTGTCTTCCAGGTATTTTGCCTGGTTAAACGAAGGAGTGATAATTGAGACTTGCGGTAAATCGCCCATAACATCCTAGAACAAGGAGGAGTAATCCACCTTGTTAAAAATCTGAAGCTTTCCACCCACAGTGGCATCCAGAATTTTGCGCCCGGCTTGTTCATAAGCCTGGCGCGCCATCCAATATCCCCGTTCCGAAGTATCCAGGTCTGGCAGCTGCCAGCGGAACCCTTTTCCAAAGTATCCCGGGTGGAAGTGATTGGGGTCATCGCCCTGTGAAACTACGGTCGTGTTGGGTTTACCCTGAGTCGCGAAGGAGTGATCCACACCAATAAGGATGGCTGTTTCAAAGCCCATATAATAGGCAATTTGCAGAGCCACATTGGTAACTGTCGCGCCTTCCCAAATGCGGCCGCGAATATCGCCGGAAAATTTGGGTCCTGTGTAAGTGGTATATAAAAAGAACAATTCATCGACTGGTCGAAGCCACTGCCGCCCGCGCCATGAGACAAACCGCGGCATTTCCAAATCTTGGATATCCTGCGCGCATTGCTCGATTACCAGATCGTTGATCGAAACATAATAACTGGTTTTAAATCCCAGCTCTTCAAAGAGCATATAGATGCGGTTCATGCCGAAGGTGTATTCTCCCTTCAGCCTTGTCAAATCTGTATCCTTCAGGCTGGGGCCATTTCCAATGATAAAACATCGCTCGCCGCGATGAATATCTTTAAAGCGGGCTAAATTGGCGATTGTATCGCGCCGCCAGGGGTGAAAGGCGGCTTCTGGCCAATCTTTCAGCCGCCCCGCCGCGTCCATCAGCAGCCGCGCGGTTGAGATCATTGGCTCGGGCAGCATGGCCTTGAGTGTGTTTTTAAAATCGCTCATTCGGTGCTCAATCTGGCAGTCGCCCCACCATCTACGACCAGTGCCTGACCGGTCATAAACGAAGATTGGTGAGAATCGGCTAAGAAGTAAATGGAACGCGCGATCTCTTCGGGCTGCCCCACGCGGCCATTAACCGTCTTGCTGGCCAGGTTTTCCAACCTGGAAAGCACAGAAACCCCAGACAATACATCACGCTCCATACTGGCTCGCAGCATTGGGGTGTCTACCGCCCCAGGTAGAATTGCATTGACACGAATATTGTCATTCGCGAATTCAATCGCCATGGCGCGCGTTAACGCCAGCAATCCGCCTTTGCTGGCAGCATACGCGGCGATATTAGCCGAGGTGGCAATCGCGTGGACGGATGAAACATTCACAATCGCGCCGTCTCCCGCCGCTTTCAACAAAGGATGGGCAAGTTTGGCTCCTAAAAAAACGGATCGAAGATTAGCCGCCATGACAGCATCCCATTCTTCACCGCTGGTTTCTATGATAGGTTTATTAAATTGCAGCCCCGCGTTGTTCACCACTGCGTGTAATACTGCACTAAACGCTTGCGCCTGGCTAAAAATGGCTTCAATGTTTTGTGGGTCAGAGACATCCAATTGGATGAATAAGCCGTTAGTGGGAAAACCCTCGCCAAAGGGCTTCCGGTCCACTCCAATCACCCGCCAACCAGACTGGGCGAATACATTTACGGTTGCTCTGCCAATCCCCCCTGCGGCACCGGTAATCAACATGACTCGATTTTCCATGACGACCTCCCTGTAATTTTTCCAAAGGTTGTGCTAAACAAGTTTGGACCGGACATCATCCAAATCTTCGCAGGCAATCTCAAGACCAAGCAAAAGGTTGCGTATGGTATTCCAATGCACGCGCTCCCAGGCTGCCGGGCTGGAATTTGAATTATGCGGCGCAAGCATCACCTGATTCATCGCCCGCAAAGGCGAATCCAACGGCAGTGGTTCTACCTCAAATACATCCAATCCCGCGCCAGCCAGGCGGCCATCTTGCAGCGCGCGCGCAAGGGCAGGTTCATCCACAATGGGTCCGCGGGCAGTATTAATCAGCACTGCCCCAGGTTTTGTATTTGCCAAGGTATGATCATTGATAAGGTGAAAACTGGTTGGGTTCAGGTCGCAATTCACGCTGATAAAATCCGCTTGCGCCATTAATTCCTTCAAACTTACCATTTCCACGCCCTGCTCTACAAGAAAATCCGGTTCAATCGGGCGAATGTCATTACCTAACAATCTTGTGCCAAAAGCGCGCGCCCGGCGAAGTACTGCCTTGCCGACATTTCCCACGCCTATCACACCCAGAGTGCACTCACTCAAAGAGCGGCCCATCAGCTTTTCCCAACTGCCGGCTTTCATCGCGTCATCCATCCAGGGTTGGCGGCGCGCGAATGCCAGCATATAACCTAACACTGAGTCAGAAACCGGCAGAGTAAACGCGTTTGGCGTGTTACGCACATGAATGCCCCATTTTGCGGCTGCTTGCTGGTCAATCGAATCAATACCAGTACCCCACTTGGAGATCACTTTCAAGCGCGGGTGGCAGGCTTGCATCACCCGCTCGGTGTAACGGTCATCCCCACAGATCGCGCCGTCAAATTGGCCGGCATACTGCATCAAATGGGATTCTTCCATGCGTTCCATGACTTGCGGAACGATCAGGGTCACTCCATAATGGGCAAAAACCGGGCGAAAGTGCTCGCAATAAGGAATCATATATGGTGCGGAAAGTAATACGGTGGTCATGGCTGCTCATTCTAGTTTAACAGTTGAAATTTGATTATACCTTACTCACTTTAATCGCTGGCTCAAGATGGCATCGGCGATTAAAAAGTCAATTTCTTCGTCAATATCCCACGATTCACCGGCTTCCATTTTGAACATCAGCGGACGTTCACCGAGCCGGTTGCGCCGCCGCAGCAGGTTCTCTCGCGTGAAGATATAAATACAAGAATTTTCCTCGTATACTGGGGGTAAATCCTGCGTTTGTAACAAAAATGCTGGGTTGTGGTTTATCGGACGAGTCAGATCATCCCACAGGCGGGTTTGTAAGCGTGTGGCTGAAAAAAGCGAATCGAAAGCCGGGTAACCAGCCAACAAAGCCTGGATCGCCCGCGAAATGGTCGTCGATTGCAATAAAGGATTGGTGCTGTGAGTCTGCAAATACAGATCAGCCTGCACTTGAGAGGTGTCGTGCAGCAGAATTTCATTCATCGGAATGTCATCCGCGCGCAGAGACTCTGGCCTTTCAATGGCGGTTACTGTGGGGTAATACGCTGCCAGTCCTTGTAGAATTTCCGGGCTGTCTGTATCCACCACGACCTCATCAATCTCATGGCAAGCCAGCAGCGTGTCGAGAATATGCTGATATAACGGCCTGCCAGCCAGCGGCCGGTAGTTTTTACCCGGAACGCGCTGGGAATGGTGTCTCATTGGCACTAAAGCGGCAATTTTCATCTTTTCTTTCATTCTCACGCTTCCTTTATTGATTTGACCCATCAGAGCAATCTTTTCCATTGGAGTAATCAATTGGCATCACTCCGCGCTGCGCCGGGCGAGCTTTCGCGAGGCTGGCGTTGGGGTAATAAAAGGCTTGCTTAAGTTGCCAGGTAAGCGAAGATTGGCGATAACCTTGAAAAGTCCCATAAAACTGCGCCCAACGAAAACGCATTACATTTCCTGCTTCTTTCCAGAATCGGCCCACTTCACCTGCCGCTCGCAGGTCGTTGAACACGTTGCCTGTCCATAAGCGAATCAGATCCAACCAGGAAAAACTTTCAGAAGGGTAAATTTGCTTAAATGCCATCCCTTCACGGCGGTAGCGGTTAAATATGCCGCGCCAATTTTGCTGGTGGACATGAATAATTTCTGCCTCAGCTGAATAGGCAATCGCAAATCCCTGATCAAAAGCCCAGCGTGCCCAGGCCAGGTCTTCCAGTGCTGGAATGGCTTCATCGTATGGGTGAGTCTCCCATAACGATTTGCGCACAGCGCAATTGGCGTTGTTGCAGAATGGATGGCTTTGCCGTGGTGTGGACTGCTCTCCAAACCAGTTATGAAAAATTTGGTGCTCAGAGAACATGGTTATCTCAGCACCGCGCTGCTTGCCATAACTGATGGCAACTTGCTCATCCCTTTGCAGGGGAGCAATCAACCTTTCCAGCCAATCCGGGTAAACCGGGTAAACATGCGCGGAAGCCATTACGACATAATCACTTCGCGCGTGCTGGATCCCCAGATTAAGGGATCGCCCGAAGGTGAATTCGTCCGGCGCGATATGAATGATTTCCACCGCGTATTTTTTGGCAATCTCAACAGTGCTGTCTGTCGACCCGGAATCGACCAACACAATCTGAACGTTCTTCAATGTCTGCCACGTGATTCCTTGCAGCAAGCGCCCTATGTGCGCTTCCTCGTTGTAAGCACGTACGACAATTGTGCAATCCGGTTTGTCCGCACTCATAGCAATTGATCAGTCCTCATCCAACAATAAGTTTCCATCACGCAATACACCATCCACTATTGTTTTCATAGTGGATGAACGGTCAGACCGCAAAACCAGCGGTGAAAAGTCTTTAAGGCGGACGTATCCGCGCCAGATTCCATCTTCTTCGATCAGGTTCTCAAACGGCAGCGAAGTCTTGTAAAGTTGGTAATACAAAAACCGACGGGCATTTTCCTTGAAATGTTCTGGAATATCAATCTTGTCAGCTGTCAGAAAATCTTCCGTCATTTGGTTAAAATCCACCAGCGATTTCGGGAAAAACACCGTCTCCAACTGTGTAAAGCGTGCTTTTCCAGCACATAACACCGCCGCGCCCATTAAAGTGGCTTCCAAACCAATTGTGGAGTTGTAAATCATCACAAATTTGGCACGATTGATCAGTTCATACGAGCTCAAATATTGGTTCGCGTCAACAAACCAAACATTATCCAACTCATTCAGATGATTTTTTTGCGCCCAATCAGCCACACTTTCACGGCTTTGTTTGCCAGGGCGAGCCTCGTCTGGATGCGCGCGAATCACAAAAAGCGTTTGCAGGTGCTGTTTGGCAATTTCCAGCACCCTGTCCAACCAGGCAAACATATCTTCAAAGACCACATTGGCATGCGATTGGCTGGTATCAAAAATTACGTTGCTAAACACCGGCACAATTTGTTTGAATTGCTGCGCTTTTTCCACCAGCTGTGGGTCCAACTTCATCATCTCAGGCCAAAACCGGATACCTGCCATGCTGAAATTGCCCTGAAAACGCTGCGCCAGGTATTGATCCAGTCGCTGCGACTGGCTGGGGCTGAGTGAGAATGCGGCGGGGATATCAATTGGGTAGGCGGTTGCTTCCCCGGTGGTGAAGAAGCCCGTATAGGGCTGCAAACCCACCTCATGCGCCACCACTTTAATTCCCCGCTCCATCGCCAGCACGCGCGCCACTGCTTCGGGGAAAAACTGTCCATTAAACAACAAAACCGCGCGGGGGTTTTCAACATCCAACAGACGCATGAAATTACATGCCACATTCCAGGCAGAAGCGATAAAACGGCGAAACAAAAAACGGGTGGCTCCATCATCCTGAAGATGATGGCGGCGCAGCACCCAGCGCAGCGTGGGCAAAGTAAGTTCACCCAGCCGCAAACCCTCATGTTCGAATTCCATCAGCTCATTTACGGTGAGGTTACCAATGGCGTCTTCCAAGAACACGTCTGCTTTCCAGTCAAACCAGCGTGTTTCTGCCGCGGAGGTAATCACGCGGGACTGTGCCACACATTCTTTGCAAGGCGGAAGCTGAGTTGGGTCATCCTTATTGGTACCCAACACGCAGCGGCTCATTCCCGCGTTGCAAACAAAATGAATCACCCGCGCGCCTTCCATCTTCAATCCCCAGCTGGCAAGTAAAGAAAAAGCGGCATTCAGGCTCAAGCCGCTCAGGCGAGTAGAGGCGTTAAACACAACCACTGGGCGCGTGTCAGAAAGCGAAGGGCTTGCTTCATTTACCGCTTTTGCCCTGGCACGGATGGTTTGGTCAATTTCCCGGCGCACCCACATGCGCCGGGTTTTTTCTCGAATGCGATTAATCACACTGCGCGCTTCCATCCATTAAGATTGGCTGCTGGTGCGGAAACGGCGTAGTTTTTTCAGTGAAGAGAGTTCACTGTCATACACCTTTTTCACACCATCCCCCAGCGATTCTTCGGTTACCCGAATATACTTAACCAATTTGCGGAACCCACCCGGCTCTACCGAAGCTGCCTGGTCGTTGCCCCACATGGCGCGGTCGAGAGTGATGTGGCGTTCTACCAGACACGCTCCCAAAGACACCGCGATTGCCGAAGGAACCAGACCCACCTCATGGCCGGAATAACCAATTGGTACCGGGAATTCTTCCATCAAGGATTGGATCATGCGTAAATTTAATTCGCCTGGATCACAGGGATAAGCGCTGGTGGTGTGGGTGATCATCAGGTTTTCCAACCCAAATACGATGACTGCTTCGCGGATTTCCTCAATGGTCGACATGCCAGTTGACAGAATCACCGGCCGACCTGTGGCGCGCAGCTTGCGCAGCAGGCTGTGGTCAGTCAAACTCGCTGACGGCACTTTATAACAAACCGGGGTAAACTGCTCCAAAAAATCCACCGCGGGTTCGTCCCAAACTGACGCGAACCAATCAATACCCAGTTCCTTGCAATAGCGGTCAATTTCCGCGTATTGTTCCGTTTCAAATTCCACTTTGTACCGGTAATCCAGATATGAAATGTAGCCCCATGGCGTTTCGCGCATCTGACTCTGTTGCTCAGGGGGAACGCAGATTTCTGGGGTGCGCTTCTGGAACTTAACCGCGTCCAAACCAGCTTGTTTCGCCTCGCGAATTAATTCTTTAGCCACATCCAGATCACCATTGTGGTTAATTCCAATTTCACCAATGATATAAGTGGGATATCCTTCACCAACCCAACGATTTCCTAATTTAACTGCCTTTGGCATGTTAATTAACTCCTTTCACTCATTCTGTTTAGAATCATATCGCATAATTCCCGAGCAGCGCCATGCCCGCCATTACGCGACAGCACCAGGTCTGCTTCGCGCTTTGCCTCGGGCTCGGCGTCAGCCACAACAACCGCGCAACCCACTAATGGGAAACAGGGCACATCATTTAAATCATTTCCGAAAAACACCACCTGCTCGGAAGGGATTTGGTGCTCTTCCAAATAGGTTTTCAGCACTTCTGGCTTGTCCAGCACGCCATGCACCGCGGTGATACCCAACTTACGGCAGCGCGCTTCAACAACACTGTTAACTTCGCTGGAGATCACAATAAACTCCACACCTTGGGTTTTCAGCCGTTTGATTCCCCAGCCATCCCCACGGTTGGCAGCCACCATTTCATGGCCATTTAAATCCACCCAAACGCGGTTATCGGTAAGTGTGCCGTCAAAATCCATCACCACCAGGCGTACCTTTTCGGGCAGCGGCCGTCTGCGTTTGGCGGGATCCACCATATCCAATCCAGCGTTCCACACCAACCATTCTGCTTTCCCCCAATCCATCGGGTTGTCAATATCCACGGTGAAACGCGGGTCAACCACAATCGGCAATATCACATCACCAGACATGCTGTTCTTTTCCAAAATAGTCGCGGGTCGAATCACATCGATATGGCCCGTCTGCCAGTAAATTGGCGGCAATATCTGGCGCGGAGCGTTGTACGGTTCCCCGATACCAGATACTTTTAAAAGTGGAATCATCTGTCCACTGCCAGGATCCAATCGCCACATCTTGTGCGGGTTTTGCCCGGCTGGCACAATCCCACGCACTGAATCGGCTTCAGGATGTTCAAGCATCATGTGGACCGCGTCATCAACCAGGCTTTTGGGGCGAATTGGTGATGTCGGGCGCAGTTGAATTACCACTTCGGGATGGTAATTTTCATTGATTGCCAGCCATTGTAAAGCATGTTCAAAAACCGGCAGATCGGTGGAAGTGTCTTCCGCGAATTCCACCGGGCGCAAGAAAGGCGTTTCAGCCCCCCACTCACGCGCAACAGCTGCAATTTCTTCATCGTCAGTAGATACAATCACCCGGGTAACCGTTTCTGCATCCAAGCCTGCGCGGATACTATATGCAATCAAAGGGTAACCGGCAAACTTGCGGATGTTTTTACGCGGAATTCCTTTCGAACCACCGCGGGCGGGAACGATAACCAGGACTTCGGGGTTTTTTACCATGCTGTCCAACCTCCATCAATCACCAGATTACTTCCGGTCATGTAAGTAGATGCGTCTGACGCCAGGAATAACAAACCTCCGTTCATTTCATCCAGATTGGCCATACGCCCCATAACCGCCCGGTAAGAGTAATTCTTCGTGAAGGTTTCGTCATGACTGTTATAAACACCACCGGGTGTCAGGCAGTTAACGCGAATATCGGTTCCGGCATAATATGTGGATAGATATTTACACATTCCCAGCACACCCGCTTTGGTCACCGTGTAGAAAATGGGCTTAAACTGACGCGGCTGACCTGGTTTTTCATAAATTCGCTGGTCGGGGCCTACCAGGCCGTAAGTTGAGCAGATCAGGATGATGGAACCTTTGCCCTGTGCCACCATTGGTTTTACGGATGCCTGCACCGACAAGAACATACCTGTTAAATTTACATCCAAAGCGCTTTGCCACGCGTTCAATGGATAATCCTCAAAAGAATTATTGTGCTGACCTGCCTGTGAAGCGTCAAATTTTGGGTCCATCGCCGCGCTGCACACAACCACATCCAGGCTGCCAAATTTTTCCAGTGTGCGGGCTACCATGGCGTCGTTCGATTCGGGTTGGGTTACATCCAGCCCCACCCCTAACGCGGAATAGCCGTCTTCTTTAAGCTCCTCCGCATACCCGGCAGCTTTCTCCTCGTATAAATCAGCCACCACCACGTTTGCGCCTGCTTCTGCCAATGTGCGGCAAAAGCCTTTTCCTAATAGACCCACGCCGCCAGTAACCACCGCGGTTCGTCCGGTCAGGTTAAATTTATCCAAAATTGTTCCCATTTTTCAGGATTCCTTTTCATCTTGCAGATCAACACCAAAGATTACGCCATCGTACAGATCGTAAAGGATAGGCATCCCATTGCCCAGGTCCTCCATCATTTTTACATCTTCCGCGTTGTTAGAACTAAGCAAACCATAATAATTGAAGACCACCATATAGGCTTCGCCATTGAGCACTTTTTCTCGCACAGAAAGCACGTTTTCTTCATATCCCTCACGCGGACGGTCTGTCGCCGGGTTGATCGGAGAGGGTAATGCAAAGGCAGGGCGATCATTCAAGAATTGGATTGCCATAATCTTGTTGCTATAAATGGGCATTTCTTCTGGGAGTTTTCGCATGGCAGCCAGAGTTTCTGAATTTAGCCAACCAGCATTGATAAAACCTTGCCCACCCCATGAAATCTCGCGCCCGGAATAATAGGTCCCTTCAGCAAAGATCAGACTTATGCCAAGCGCGAGCACCACCGCGAAAGCTTTAACCCACTTTTCATTGTGATCCCACAGCCATTTTAGACCCATTATCATCAGTGTAGTCAAACATACATACACCGGAAACATAATATGTGCTTCAAAAATTGGGCTGGCATCCAGAAATAGCAACGTCAGAATTACTAACACCAGATAACCGTATAAATAAATTGAGTTGCTGACGCGCAAAATCTGGCTCTCAGATAAAACTGTTTTGCTCTTGATAGCCTTTACAATCCAAACCAGGCTCCCAAAAGCAATCAGAATCATCACAACATAAAATACCACGCTTGCGATTGGCAGCACCGCGGCTACCAAACCCTCAGTGTCAGGTAATAACCATTCCCAAAGAAACTGCATACCTTCTTCAATTTTTGGGGCATGGATCAGATGGAATTCAGCCTGTCTATTTGCCAGAGTTCCCTCAACGCGGAGATTGCGTACCATCCAAGCCAATGCCAGAGGCAGACCTGTCCCCAGGTATACCAACGCGCCCGTCAGTTTTTTGCGCCAGTTTTGGTCGAAAAGCAGCGTCATCATTAACACAGTCCCAAATAAAGCCGCGCCCACATAGCGGGTTAAGAACGCCACACCTGAAAGCAAACCGCTCAAACCAATCCAGCCCCATTTCCCAGTCTTCAGATAGTTTGCCATGCTGAAAAGCACGCCAAAACTGATCATCAAAAAATATCCATCGGTCATCGCGAACGTGTGAATGCGCATGATCGGCTCAGAAACTGCCAAAAAACCAGCCGCGAGCCATCCAAACCAGTTAGACGCGGTAATCTTTCGCGCCATCCATCCCATCAAGACCACATTGGCGGCAAACAGGAAGATACTGAAATAATGCGCTGTATAAAGCGGATCCAACCCGGGCAGGCTTAAGAAAGCCAGAGTCAGCGAGTACATTGGTGGAAAATTGGTGATCGGAATCGTTGAATAATCTCCCGTCAGGCGCACATAGCCGTTGCCGGCCAACAGATTGCGTGCGCCAATGATATACAGCACCGAGTCGTTAATCACCCCGATTCCATTTCGGGTGATATAAGCCATCATGCCCGCGCACAGCAATCCAAAAGATCCCAACACCAACCAGAACAGGCGTTTATCCTGCTCCAGGCGATGCCAGATTTTTAAATTGTTGTTCTTGGTTTTCATACTCTTTCTTTCAAATTACTTTTCACGCAGCCGTGAATTATACAGCGTTCTTCCGGCGCATGCAAAACGGATGAATCAACGATAGCGATAAATCGCGCCGTCATCACCCTGGTAAATCACTTCCAATCCTTCTGTCAACAAAGAAGCCCAACTTTCTGCTTGATCCCCATACAGACCTTTTACTTGTTGAGGCAGACTATTAAACAATACCAGTACCGCTTTGCCATCGTGGAAAAGCTGCTCTGCCTGGTCATCCTGTAAATTACCCTCCCCATAGCGGGTTGGTGAAAGGTCTGGTGAATTGGTAAATATCTCCTGCATCGCGTAGGATGTTCGCCCACTGAGATGCAAAATGGCAGTCTCCTCATTTGTTACGATCAATTGATTCGCGGGCAGATCCTTAATCACCTGAATCGTATCGGATTGAATCCAGGCCAGCGAGTTATATCCCAACCCTTCCGCCAGGTTTTGCTGCACAATGCGCACTGAGCGCAGCCCATACCACGCGGAAAATAAGCCAAGTACAATCAAGACCGCTGGTTTGTGCCAGACACTCTTTTCATTTGAATTACCCAAAACACCCAACATAAGCACTAACAGCCACAGGTAGACCAGATGAACTGGCGAAAACATGCGCGAGCCGATGGTGATTGGTGGGTAGGTCGTCAATGAGACAAGTAAAATCAGCCCACTATACAGCGCAGCAAACAGCATAAGGCCTATCACCAGCTGGCGCTGCATACTGCTATCAGTGGCGCGCAATTTTCTTAAGCCAACCACCAACAATATGGCCATGGCTAGCAATGCGCCAGCAAATATGCCTGTATTTAACACCATTGGGTAAGGCGGAGAAATGATCCATGAATCTGGTATGAACCAAAACAATACAACATCCCTCAGGTTGGCAGCAAAATCAGATATTCGCTGCGCGAAACCAATTCCCTGCTCTACGCTCCTGGATGCCACACTGGATGTCTGGCTTAGATCATAAAAAATCCAACCCAATATGGGCAGCGCACCGATAATCCCATATACCAGCATGGACTCAATTCGCTCTTGCCATTTGCCAGGAGTGTACAACCAAACCATCACCGCCCAGGCGGCCAGGAAAGCAGCCGAACTGTAGCGAGTTAGCAAAGATAACCCTGCCAGCAGCGCGCTGATGATCAGATTGATTTTCGTGTCAGGTTGTTCAAAATAGTCCAGCAATACACTGAACGCGCCAAAACCCAAGATGATCGCGACTGGTTCAGACATCGCCCACGAATATACCGGTATCAATATTGGCGACAAAGCTGTCAGCAACGCGGCAAAACTTGCCAGCCATAGGTTCGTGCTGGCGCGAAGGGTCAGCCAACCCACCAACCAGATGATCAATCCAAAACAAATTCCGTTCAGCAACTGGGCTGCTATTTCACCGTCCACCCCCAACGCGATAAACTCGCTGATAATCAATGGAAAAAGCGGGGGAAAATAAGGTAAAAGGCGAAATTCTCCTTGCGGTCCGATTAACCCCAATCCTTTTCCTTCTACCAGGTTGCTTGCCGAGGTAAGGTAAATAGTGGCGTCACCACCAATTCCGGGTCCACGCCCGGTACTGACCAGGTAAACAATCACTCCCAAAAGAGCGATTCCGGCAATCAGCCAACCTTGTTTTTTTAACTGATCAATCGCCATGACTGCCCCCTTCTGGCAAAATAAAGACCCACTGCCCGTCCAGTTTAATTACCAGGTCCAAATTTAACGCTTCACATTCGCTTTGGACCTGCTCCATATCGGCATATTCACTGGCCTGCACAAGCACATATTTCACGCCAAATTCTCTCAGCAAAGCCACACTGGTTTCATCCGGAAAACCTTCTAAAATTGGAAACACTTCGCGGTATTGATGGGGAGGGAAAGCGTTAAAAAAACCACCAACATAAGGCTTCCCATGAAATAGAGTGTAATAAGTTTGTTCCTGGTCTTCAGCCAACTTAAATGGCATTTGCACCAAGGGAGCCTCATCAGGTTGTTGAGCCAACCATCCATCTACCGTTCGCGGAGGAACCTGAGCAAATTCGCTATACGGACCCGGGTAGAAATCAAATAACACCATCAAAATTAAGATAACCGCGGCAGTTGTCTTCAATTTTGGTGGCAGACGCTTCACCAGCCAATCACTACCCAGGCCAGCCATTGCGCAAATGAACACCAACGCAAAGATTCCAAAACGCATCAACGCGCGTAGTTTCGCATAAAATGGGAAAGTATAAAACAAGACAAATCCTGGCAGCGGGATGGGTACTTCTGTTCGCCCAAGCCGGTCTGCCAAAAAATCAGGCACACGTATCAACACTGATTCAGCATTCCAATGAAAATCAATCCCCATCGCCAGGATCACTGCCAGCAGTGTTCCCACCACCATCATTTTAATAACCAATTGGTGCGGACTGTCTTTGCGCTTGATCCAGGCAAGAAGCGCCAGAATTCCCGCAACCAAGCCAATATACAAGGTGGCTTCAATCCATAAATCGCGGTTGAAATTCGCCCCTACCCACGACCCCCACAAAAAGTGATCGGTTGAAGGCAGCAGAAAGTCAGTTGGGCTGGCTGAGTATGGTCGCACAATACTGATGTTTCTATCTGGCAGCCCGCCTTGCTGAGACAGGCTTACAAATGGCGCTACCGCGGCAATGATTAGCGGCAAAGACACAAACCCAGCCAACATTAAATGTTTCCAAAACAACCAATCTTTCCAACGAGACCGGTCGATCCAAACCAGCTGGGCCAGGACCATCACAGCAGTGATAATCAGGCACATATACAGATAATATTGGGATGTCAATCCGATCAACCCAAGCGCAATCCCGGCAACCACCGCCGGTTTCCAATTCCAGCGTCTGGCCTCAACGATTTCAAATAAGCCCATGAAGAAAAAAGGAAACCACTGCGTGCCAGAAAGATTGAGATGACCTATCAAAAAATGGGCAAAACGGTAAGGAATAAAGGCGAAAGCTGTCCCAGCCAATAAGCCCGCTGCCGTGCTGCCGGTCATTCTCCGCACCCAAAGATACATTCCCAACCCGGAGAGCACAAAGGATAGAAGCAAAGCCATGTTGTAGCCAAACATCGGTCCACCTAAAAGGCTGAAAGGCAACGCGATCAGTAAATTGGCCGGGGTGATTTCGGTATAAGCCAGGCTCCAACCTTCCGGGTAATTCAAGAACCACACATTAAATGGGTTTACTCGCAGTTGAAAGAGCGCCTTTTGCAGCCAACCGATCATCCAAACGAAATAAATATTGTCCCCAACGCGGCCAACCATTGAATCGAGCATTTTGGTTGGCAGCGGCCACGTCATCCACACTGTCAGGATAGAGAAGTACAATCCTGCCCAGGCCAGGTGAAATTTTCTTAATAAGTCTCGCATGTGGTTCATGAGTGTTTTTCTTAAAGTTGTATGGATCGCTTTTCTTGAGAAGAGCGGAAGATGGCTTCAACAATCTCCATCACTTTTTCGCCGTCCTCCAGTGTGCAAAGCGGAGTTTGGCTGCCCTGGATCACACTGATAAAATGGCGGGTTTCCGCCAAAAATAGATCATTTCGGTCAAAGCCTTCAACCAGACCAAAGACCTCCCATTGTTTGGTTTCTGCACGCCACATGCGCGCCGCGCCGTCTGCGTTGTCCCAGGTCAGTGTGCCTTGAGTACCCACCAGT